>OEIU01000152.1_pt1 | contig 70968 bp, 75 predicted proteins | sample 1539221 | NCBI WGS metagenome assembly OEIU01 (sample SAMN03792071, study PRJEB22550) | activated sludge metagenome | feature: wastewater treatment plant; material: activated sludge; isolation source: Wastewater treatment plant of a petroleum refinery complex | place: Argentina: Zarate | collected...
CGTCATTGTTGAGCTTGCCGAGCATGACAGCGCCGTCGCGCCAGAGCTGCGAGGTCACGGTGGATTCGTAGGGCGGCACGAAATTGCCGAGGATTTTTGAGCACGCGGTGGTGCGCACGTCCCTCGTCGCGAACAGGTCCTTGATCCCGAGCGGAATGCCCGCAAGCGGGCCGCCCTCGCCTTTGGCGATCTTCGCATCGACCACGCGCGCCATGTCGCGGGCCTTGTCAGGCGTTTCCAGCACGAAGGCGTTGAGCGAGCGCGCCGCCTCGATCGCGGAAAGATGCGCGTCCGTCAGTTCAAGCGAAGTGAAAGACTTGTTCGCGAGGCCCTCGCGGGCCTCGGCGATCGTCAGGGATGTCAGGTCGGTCATTTATTGATCGGGCTGCAGAAGAACGGAGAAAGCGTCTTGTCGTTGGCGGGATCGTCCGGCTTGGGCCGCGTCCGCTCATTGGCCTCGAGCGCGTCGAGGACAGCATCCATCGCCTTGTCGGGATCGGCGGCCTTGCCCTGCCGCTCCATCGCGTCGAGGTAGTTCATATAGGCCTGATAGGCCTTTTCGTCGTCGCAGAGCAGACACATCGGACTTCCGATCCAAGCAAGAACAGAGTTTATTCCACCACCTTCGGCACCAGGAAGAAATGGTTCTGTGTTTCCGGCGCATTCCCGACGATGTCGTCGGGAATTTCGCCGTCATTGACCACGTCGCTGCGCTTCTTCATTTCCATCGGGGTGACCGACGTCATCGGTTCGACGCCGTCGATGTTCACCTCCGAAAGCTGCTCCACGAACGCCAGCATGGCGTTCAGCTCGCCCTGCAGGTGGGGAACCTCGGCCTCGGTGACCGCAATTCGCGCCAGATGCGCGATGCGGCGAACGGTGGCGGCATCAACGGACATTAATATAGGCCTCAAACGGGGAATTGGCATCCGCCGTATAGCAGAGGCCGCTTTTGCGCCGCAACCTGCGGGAACGGGCACCGGCGGGCCTTTGGGCGTTTCCCGCCCCGGGCGGACAAGCTTTCATGTACGAAGCGCGGATTTCCTGGGCAAAAACGCTCCGATGAAACCATTTTCGTCCCCCGGCGTAGTCGTCCTGAAACAGACGGGGAATGGAGTCACGGCCAGAACGTCGGGAGGCCGTCTCATGTCGACCATCGAAAATGACCGTGCCGGTTCGGAAAGCTGGGATCCCGCCCTCTGGTCCATCGGGACCGCCCTCGGCATCGCGATCGTCTACCTCGCCTGCTTGACCTGACCGAACGGGAGGGAACGGGAGGAGAGCCATGTCTCAGGCTAAGATCCTGCAGAAAAAGGCGGAAATGTTCGAACGCCGCGCTGAAAGCGCGACCGACCCGATCTCACGCCAGCATTACAAGGAAATGGCCGCGCACTACCGGGCGCTGGCTGTCGAACATCTGGAAACCAGGCGCGACGAACCGGCGCATTGAGCCCGCAAGGGGCCGACAGTGGCGCCCCGCCCTTCATGATTTGAGATTCGCGCCTCCTTCGCTATCGTGGACCTCCATAGTCGAGGTCAACGGGCAGTCGCTCGCCGGGTGACAAGAACAAGATCAAAAGCCGCCGGGGAGCGCAGCATGGATTTCATCGAAGCCAATGGCGCTGCCCTGCGCTGCGAGTTGACCGCAACGAACAGTTGATGATCTGGGGCGACACCGTGCATGTGCCGGAAGTGCAGACCGCATTTCCGGAAGCCGGCATGGCCTTCGACACCGATCTCGCCGCCGCTGCTGCCTCGCGCAAGCGCATGTTCGACCGCGTCGCCGCCGACGGCGTCCTGATCGCCGGGATGCATCTGCATTTCCCGGCCTTCTCGCGGCTGGCGCGGCGAGGCAATGCCTACGCACTCTATCCCGAAGCCTGGGTTCACGCGTTTTAGGAACACACTGCCACGATAGCACGGCCAAGGGCGTGTGCCTGCAGAACCGCCCGCTGCTTTCGCAGTGCACTGGCTACCGACCTGTCTGTCAGCAAGAAAGTCGATTTTCCGTCTCGGATCGAACCGGAATTGCATTGATCTAGATCAACAGCCGATCAATCAAACGTCCATCAACTTAAGCGTTAGTGAACTGCCAGCCCACGAGCAAAGTCTCGTCAAGGCTCTTTCCATGCCTCGCAACAACCTATTGCTGCAAGCCGACTCTAAATTCCGTATTCGACCCCACATAACACGTCGATAGCCCAAAATCAGGAATTGGTCCGGACCAACAGATGGAATCGTTCGATGCGCGAACGATCCGAAATCATTTGGAGAAACGTACCATGAGTATCCGTAACCTCATCTGGACGAGCGCAGTCGCGCTGTCCACCAATTTGACGCCGGCAACCTTGCCAGCGACCGCGCAGCAACAACAGCGGCCACCAAATATACTTGTCATCATGGGCGACGATGTCGGTTGGTTCAACATCGGCGCGTACCATCGCGGCATCATGTCGGGGAAGACGCCGAATCTGGACAAGCTGGCGTCAGAAGGCATGATTTTTACGGACTACTACGCCGAGGCAAGCTGCACGGCGGGCCGGGCGAACTTCATCACCGGCGAACTGCCTATTCGCACCGGGCTGACCACCGTCGGCCAGGCTGGAGCGGATGTCGGCATGCCGGCACAGGCGGTCACGCTCGCCACCGCTCTGAAGGCGCAGGGTTATGCCACCGGTCAGTTTGGCAAGAACCATCTCGGCGATCTGAACAAATACCTCCCGACCCTGCACGGCTTCGACGAGTTCTTCGGATATCTATATCACCTCGATGCGATGTCCGATCCGTACTGGTACTCATTTCCCGTCAACCAGGACTATTACAACAAGAACGGCCCGCGCAGCCTGATCCGCAGCTTCGCGACCGATACCGACGATACGACCGAGATGCCGCGTTGGGGCAAGATCGGCAAGCAGAGGATCATCGACGAAGGCCCACTGCCGCCGTTCCCCGACATGTCGAACGTTCCGAACATGCACGACTTGCCGTTCCTGAAAGCAAAGTACGACATGACGACCTTCGACGAGGTGCTGGTCAAAGCTACTGGCGACTTCATGGACAAGACCAAGCGGGAAGGCAAACCGTTCTTCATCTGGCACAACACCACTCGCATGCACGTCTGGACCTTCCTCTCGAAGAAATACAGCGCCATGCAGAACAGCGAGACCAATTTCGGTCTCGAGGAAGCCGGCATGGCTCAGCTCGATGACAGCGTCGGTGCCCTGATGAAGAAGCTCGATGACATTGGCGAGGCCAACAATACCATCGTGATCTTCACCACGGATAACGGTGCCGAGGTATTCACTTGGCCGGATGGCGGCATGACGCCATTCAAGAATACTAAGGGCACCGTCGGCGAAGGTGGCTTCCGCGCACCGGCCATCATCCGCTGGCCGGGCCGGGTCAAGCCAGGGAGCGTCGAAAACGGAATCTTCTCAGGTCTCGATTGGTTCCCCACCCTGATGGCGGCGGTGGGCAATCCCAATATCACCGAGCAACTGCTGAAGGGCGTGAAGCTCGGCGACCGGACCTACAAGAATCACCTGGATGGCTACAATCAGATGGACTTGCTCACCGGGAAAGGCCCATCCAAGCGAGAAGAGATCTTCTACTTCGGTGGAGCACAGCTGGGTGCGGTGCGCATCGGCAATTTCAAGTTCCAGTTCTATGTGCAGCCGTGGGGCTGGCCGGGCGAGAAAACCACCACGGACATGCCTTCGATGGTCAACATTCGCCAGGATCCGTTCGAGCGCACGCCGTTCATTCGCGGCGAATCGTCGAACACGGGTGCATTCGGCTACGGCAACGACTTCTTCGCCCGCGAGTTCTGGCGTTTCGTTCTGGTTCAGGAGTATGTCGGGAAGCTGGCCCAGACGGCAATCGAATTTCCGCCGATGCAGGACCCGGCTTCCTTCAACCTCGAATCAGTGAAGAAGAAGATCGAGGAGTCGATCAAGAATCGCCCGGGTCAGTAGATCGCACAGAAAGTAGAGGCGACCCGAGAGAACGTGCAAAGGGCATAACAACAATGGAGCGCATGTGACACGTACGCTCCATTGCCTAACTCGGAGGAAAGATTCATGAAATCGATCTCTTCTCGCTTCGGAATCAGCCGCCGTGTTCTGCTCTCGACTTTGGCATTGCTTCCTGCCTTTCTTCCGCCGGCTACGATGGCCCAACAAGCTCCGTCGGCTGCCTTTTCATTTGCCGCCTACGGCGACTCGCGACCGATGATGTATCTCCCGTACAAGGAGGGGCAGCCGGAACTAAATCAGTTGTTCGTTGAAATGTTCGGACTGGTCATGCCCGAAAAAATTGCTGAAGCGGTGGTGAAAAGGGATGTTAAGATGATCTTCGATCCCGTCACCAAGGACCTTATCAAGGTCGTGATGCCGTTCGAGTCCAAGTCAGAAGTCATGACTCTGACGCTAGACAAGGGATGGGTCACCGAGGCGTCGGTCGAGGACGTAAAACTGCTTCCCGGTGTGCAACGTACGATGTTTCGGCTTCAGGGCGGCGAATGGGTAGCCCGCGAAATCGTGAAAGACGTCAAATCCGGGCGGGCCAAATTTGTGGTCAACAGCGGCGATGTCATCTGGTGGGGAAACCAGGGCCGCACCGTTGCCGACAGCCCGTACTGGAAGCGGGTGAACGAGACCATGTTGAAGCAACTCCCACCCGCGGATGGCGAGATGCGCGCCGCCGGGCTGGAGGGGCGATGGTTCATGGGGGTGGGTAATCACGAGGTGTGGGGCGATCCCAAGATCGAGGGTGTGCTGGACGCTGTCCCGTACCTGAAGAAGTTCGGAGTCACACCGGAGAACCTGATCTACAAATTCGATCTCCATGGCGTCCGCTTCATCTATCTGTGGAGCGGCAAGTACGACTACCGGTCGCCGTCGCTATGGGACGCTGATCGGCCGAAATACGCGGAGCAGATGAAGCAGTTGCAGCAATGGATGGACGAAGCCAAGGCCGCCGGCATCCGCAAGATTTTCATCACCTTCCACTACCCGACGTTCGCCCGGTCCGGCCTCGGCGCCATTCCTGCGCCTGATAATCCGCACAAGGTGATCGCAGCTTACGCGAAAGACATGGAAGTGATCGTGTTCAACGGACACGTCCATACCACCGAGCTGTTCGACGTTGACGGCGTGAAATACCTGATGTTGGGCGGCGGCGGCGCCGAACAGGACCCGATCCTCCCAGGGCGAACGAGCATCAAGTTGCCGGCGGACTATCCACCGGACCTTTACTGGAAGGGTGAGCCGCCCAAGGAGGAATACAACTACGTCCTGGTGGATGTTGAACCTAACCAGAAGACGAAATTCACCCTCAATCGCTTCCGACCGTGGTCGGCCGAGCCATTCGCAACTGTGGAGCTGTTCAAGTAGGGACGTGAAGAGAGCGGAGGATGTACCTGAATACGGCTCTGCTGATTGTTCACGGGCTGGTGGCGGTCGCCCTGCTCGGTGCGATCACACATCAGGCAATCGCGGCATGGATGCCATCGCGCGGCCGACGTGGTTCATTCGTCGGCCGCTTTCGCGCCGTGACGCCCGGGTCATTTGCCAATGCCATCGTCCTTCTCTATTCGGTCTCCGCGCTGTTGGGCGCGGTTTTGTACCTGTCATTCCGGGTCCAGATCCGGCCCGACCTGGAGCGCGCCGGTCATTGGCCTGCGCTTGGTGTTTTTGATCTGAAGGAGCATTTCGTCTCCATCGGGTTGGCAATGCTGCCTGCCTATTGGGTTTGTTGGCGACAGCAGCGAACCGACGACCCCTCTCGAACGCCCGCCGCCCTGACCTTGATCCTTGCCTTCATCGTCTGGTGGAGCTTTCTGATCGGGCACGTCCTGAACAATATCATGGGTTTCGAGCGATGACGCCACCCTCACGGTTTCGCAGCTTCGCATTTGCATTCGGAGTAGCCTTTGCGGCGCTCTACGTGGTCGCGGTCAAGCTCGACCTCGCGCTGTTCACCGTCTATCCATCGATTCGCGTCGTGCTTCTCGGCACTCATCATTCGAGAGACAGCGTGGGGCCGTCGATGGGAAGCTTTATGCCAGCGACGTATTGGTACGGCTGGACTGCGACCGCCGCTCTGGGAGCGCTTGTATTCGGCCTTGGCGCCGCATTCCTGCCCGAGCGTTGGTCGCGACCGTTGTGGTCGGGATGGTTGTGGGTGATTCCCGTGGTCGCCATGATTGGGTGCGTTTACCTCACGCTACCCTGGTTTCGACTTTAGTGACGAATAGCGAACCATATCCGCCGCAGTACCGACCAATCAAGGCACCCGAGAGGACGCCCCTGGCGAAGATGCGATGAAACTGCAGAAGATCCTTTTCAGCTTCGACGGCCGGATTGGCCGCCGCACCTATTGGCTAACGGTCCTCGCCCTGATCGTCGCGGTCCAGGTCTTGACCTTCGTCCCCTTTCTCCTCGAAAGCGAAGAGTGGGCCGTCCTGATCGTTGCCTTGACCTCGAATTCATATGGCTGTCTAGCCTGCCGCGCGTTGCTGCCGAGCCCCAAGGCTAATGTCGCTCGTTGGCCCAACTCAAATCCCTGTTGAGGTCTGCCATCGCCGCTCTCAGTGGCAAAGCGGGTCTCATATGCACCGCCTCATCCGCCCAGCGCGCTCAAGCGCGCCAGCGCGGCGTCCGCCAGCGAGCGGGTCAGTTCCGCCGCCGGCACCTCCCGGCCCAGCCGGATCGCCTGCCCGGCCCAGAGATTGGTGAAGTCGACCTTGCCGAGTTTCTCGGCCGCTGCCTTCAGCGGCCCGAGCGCGGTGGCGGCGTGCGGGAACGCCGGGGCATCCGGCGAGATCGGGCCGACCTCGCGCATGACGCGGTTGGCGACGCCGCGCGCGGGACGGCCGGTCATCACATTGGTGATCACGGTGGTATCGTCACGCGCGGCAGCCAGCGCGGCGCGCGCAGCCGCCGTCACCTTCGATTCCGGGCAGCGCAGATAGGCGCTGCCGATCTGCACGCCGGAGGCGCCGAGCGCGAAGGCGGCTGCGATGCCGCGCCCGTCGGCAATGCCGCCGGCTGCGATGACCGGCACCTTCACCGCATCGACCACCTGCGGCACCAGCGCAAAGGTGCCGGGCTGCTCGGCAATATTTTCGGTCAGGAACATGCCGCGATGGCCGCCGGCTTCCGCGCCCTGCGCGATGATGACGTCGGCGCCGTTCGCTTCCAGCCAGACCGCTTCCTTCACGATCGTTGCCGACGCCATCACGATCGCGCCCGCTGCCTTGACCCGCTTGACCAGCGCGGGCGCCGGCAGGCCGAAATGGAAGCTGACGACTTCCGGCTTCAACTCCTCCACCACCGCGCACATCGCCTCGTCGAACGGCGCGCGGTTGGCGGCGCTGATCGGCGCGACCGGATCGATGCCCAACTCCCTGTAATAGGCGCCAAGCCGCGCCTTCCAGCCGGCCTCGCGCGCCGGATCGGCATCGACAGGCGTGTGGCAGAAGAAGTTCATGTTGACCGGCGCAGACACGCGCTGGCGGATGATGTTGACCTGCTCGCGCGCCTTCTCGGCCGTGATCATCGCGCAGGGCAGCGAGCCCAGCGCGCCACCTTGCGCCGCCGCGATCACCAGCTCGGCATCCATGATGCCGGCCATCGGCGCCAGCACGATCGGAAATTCAGTCTTGAAGAGGTCGATGATCCGGCGGTCTGGCCACATGGTTTTGCTCGCTTGAATAAACTGGGACGTGAGTGCTCAGGCGGCGACGGAGTTGCGTCGTCCGCTCAATATCTGGTCGGCCTCGGTGACGATCCTGTCAACGATTTCGCCCGCCGGCGGGATGTCGTGGATCAGCCCTGCGGACTCACCGGCAAAGACGGCGGCGACGTCGAAATTGCCGGCCGCTTTCGCCGCGGCATAGTCCGCCGCGACCTGGTCCGCACGCTGCATCAGTTCGATCTCGCGGCCCGCCCAGGTCCGCACATGATCGTTGATCAGCGTGCGCGCGGTAAATGGTGCCGGCCATAACAGGTTTCGCGACCAGTCGAACACCACGCCGCGTACCGTTTCGCCGCTGTTGGCCGCCCGTATCAACTGCTTCGCTCGCTCGGCGCCATCAGCCTCGATGCTGGCATAGAAGCGCGTACCCATCAGCACGCCGGATGCACCAAGCATCAGCATCGCCGCCAACCCGCGCCCGTCGGCAAGGCCGCCGGCAGCGACAACCGGGACGCGTCCCGCCGCAAGATCGACGATCGCGGGCACGATATCGAGCGTCGTCCGCGAGGCGCCGTGTCCGCCCGCTTCGGTTCCCTGCGCAATCAAAACGACGGCACCGGCATCGAGCGCCTGCCGCGCCATCTCCTCGCTCTGCACCTGGCAGATCAGCAAGGCACCCGCCGCCTTGATCTTCGGCGCAAACGGCGCGGGATCGCCGAACGACAGCATGATGGCGCGCGGATTGGCGCCGAGTGCGATGTCGAGAAGTTCGGGTTTCTTCGCGAGGCTCCAGGTGATGAAGCCGATGCCGAACGGCTCAGCGAAATCTTTCAGCTTCGCGGTCTCCGCTTCGAGCCGGGCGCGATCTCCGTAGCCGCCGCCAAGGATACCGAAGCCGCCTGCTTCACTCACGGCCCGCGTCAGCCGGCTGCCCGCGATCGTGTCCATCGGCGCGAGCAGAATCGGATGTCGGATGCCCAAAAGCGCCGTCAAATCAGTACTGATCGGCATGCGTTGCTCCCTCGTCTGGACAGGCAGCATAAGCCGAACTAACATTCTATAATAATGAATACTAAAGAACCCTGCCATCTAATATAAGGAACGGGGTAATTCCGTGGAATTGAGCGACCTTCAGACGTTTGCAGCCGTCGCGCGGCTCGGCGGCATCACGCGCGCTGCCGACGAACTCAATACCGTGCAGTCCAACGTCACCCAGCGCGTAAAGGCGCTTGAAGCCGAGATCGGCACCGCGCTGTTCGAGCGTCACAGCCGCGGCATGACGCTGACCGGCGCGGGCCGCCGCCTGCTGCCCTATGCGGAGCGGATGGCGGCGCTGACGCGCGAGGCGCTGCTGGCCGCGCGCGACGACGGCGAGCCGAAGGGACCGCTCGCCATCGGCTCGATGGAGACGACGGCGGCCGTCCGCCTGCCCGCCTTGCTCGCCGAATTCCATCGCCGCTTCCCAGCGGTGCAATTGAGCCTGCGCACATCGACAACGGCTGAACTCGTGGCCGGCGTCCTCAACGGCACGTTCGACGGCGCATTCGTCGCCGGGCCGATCGAGCATGCCGAACTCGAGGCGACGGTCGCCTTCCGCGAAGAACTGGTTCTGGTCACGGCGCGGCGCTGGCAGAGCCTCAAGGCTTTACGCGCGGGCACGCCGGGCTCGGGCCCGACCGCGCTGGTGTTCCGTACCGGGTGCACCTACCGCCAGCGGCTCGAACAGGTGTTTTCGGAATTCGGCTGGCCGTCGGCCGCGCGGTTCGAACTCGGCACGCTGGACGGCATGGTCGGCTGTGTCGCCGCCGACATGGGCGTGACGCTGCTGCCGCGCGCCGTGGTCGGGCGCAACGACAGCGTCAGCGTCCACACGCTGAGCCCGGCACAGGCGCGCGTCGAGACGCTCTTCATCACCCGCCGCAGCGCCCATCAATACAGCGCGCTGCAGGGCTTTGCATCCTGCCTGAGCGGCCATGGCGAGGTCATCGCCGCCTGACACGCCGACGCCGCGGCGCGGGCCCAGAACGCCTCGACGAGCCCGAGCGGTTACCTGCGAATAGGTCAAACAGGCTAAGCGCATCCATCGTCATCGTCTCATCTCGCGTTCATTTCGCCACGGGGAATTGCTGGCTGCCGTCGCTCAGTCGGGACGGCCGCTACCCGCCCAGAACTGCTACGCCACAGCGCCACAACGGCACTCAACCAACAAAGATACGTTCGACCAGCCAGTAGGTGCCGATCGCCGCCACAGCCAGCGAGGCGATACGCGGGGTCAGCCGCGCGCCGCGACCGCGCGACAGCCACATTAGCGCCGGCAGGAAGACGGCAACGAAAATGAGCTGCCCGATTTCGACCCCCACATTGAAACCCACCAGCCCACGCACCAGTGTCGCCCCCTTCAGGCCGAGCTCGCCAAGTACAGAGGCAAACCCGAAGCCGTGCACAAGGCCGAAGCCAAAACTCCATATCCACCGCCTCCTGTCTGGCTCGGCCGCGAAAAGATTCTCCAGCGCGACCCAGACGATCGTGGCCGCGATCAGCGGCTCGATAATGCGGTCGGGTATCGTCACAATGCCCAGCGCCGCGACCGACAGCGTCACGCTGTGCGCCAATGTGAAGGCCGTGACGATGCGCACTACCGACCACGCACCTCGCGCGGTGGCCAGCAGCGCGACCAGGAACAGCAAATGGTCATAGCCGGTGAGAATGTGCTCGATGCCGAGCTTGACGAAGTCGAACAAGCCCGTCGCCACGGTGCGGTCGATATCCACAGTGACGGACCTTGATTCCTCTCCGAAGATCACCTGGCGCTCGCCGCTCGGCGTGCGAAGATTGCCGAGGGTCTGATAGTGCTCGCCCAGAAAGGCGCGCCAGTCTTCGGTGATGACGAGGCGACCATGCGAGGCGTCGCAGGTGAAGTCGATCTCGACCGTCGCGCGCGCCTCGTTGGCGCCGGCACCTCCGATGCGGACTCGTCCGGCGGGGCAGCGACTGCCGTCGATGTCGATGGTAACGCTCCCGCGCGCCGCTTCGGCCACCGTTTCGGCCGCTGCACGGTCGCCGCCAGTTGCGGCGGCGAGCGTAGCCGCCGACGCCGCCGGCAGCTCCGGCAAGGCGACGGAGAGCGCGTAGAGCACCCGGCCAGCGGCGAATTCGATGCGCAATAGTCCCGTCGTGGTCACATGAGCAAGAACCTCGCCGACGCCAATAAACGCCAGCCAGAGCATTGCCCATCGGACGAGCCTCGTCGTCACGGCGTTCCTCCGGTGCGCTCCCATTCTTCGGCCACGAAGGTCGGCAGCAGCGCGATCTCCGAACTCCCGTCGAGCTGCGCATAGTGCGACAGGCCCATCGGATTGGTGCCGCCGAACGATATAGCGAACACCGAAGCGTCCGGCCCGCTGACGATGACGCGCAGCCGGGGGGGCGCGAGACCGAACTGCGCCGCGCCGGCCCGCGTCACTTCCGCCTTGGTCAAGACGCGGTCCGGCCCGGAATTGCGCAGGAGCCGAAGCGCGCTGTCGAGGCGCGCGTCTAAACCTGCGGTGGCTGTCCCCGCCGTCGCGCGCCACCCGTCCTGGGTGCGCACAAAGTGCCAATGGCCGAGCGGCGCGACCATATCGACCTCGCGCACGCCCTCGACTGGGATCGTCATCAATCCCTTCGGCCTGAACGGCTCAAGCCCAGGACCGCCGCGACCGCCGGTAAATGCCAGTACCGCGAGGAAAGCTGTCGCGCCCAGTGCGGCTGCCGCCCACGCCAGCCTGCTCATCGCCGCCACCACCACATCGCGCTGCCGGCAAACGATATCAGCCCGGGGATCAACAAAACCGTGACCAGGAAGATGCCGCGCATCTGTTCGCCCGTGAGCGAGACCGTGGGCAGCACCTCGACCGGCGGTTTCATCGCGGGCGCCCGTTCCTCACGCGTCAGCCACGAGATTCCGGCCAGCACGGCGTCGGAGTTGGCCAGATAGGGAAAGAAGGAATTCGAAGCGAAATCGGCGTCGCCCGCGACAATCAAGCGGAAGGTCGCTGCCGCCGTCCCATTCAACCGTCCCTCGGCCGCGAGCGCGATGATTTGCGATGCACGCGGGCCGGACTTGGCCTTCGTCTGGTCCCCCAGACGATTTGCGATGACATAGCTGTCGGCGCTGCTGGCGGCCAGTGGCGTCACTCTCACGCCCGGTGCCGGCAAGACCTCCAGCGGCCGCGCGCCGGGATAGAACGACAGTACCAGGCCCCGCGTGGCAGGGTGGGAGCCGTAGCGGGATACGGCGAGCATCTGCTCGTCGGTGAAATAATGCGCGGTCGGATCGACGATCACGCCATCGCGCACCGCGATGCCGGCACTGGCAAGCAACGCCGCGATGCTCTCATCGAGGGCGTAGTCCGGCTCGATCAGGAACATCGCTGACCCGCCGCGCTCCAGATAGCGGCGCAGCAAATCGGTTTCGCCGGGGCTGTAACGCGTCCGCGGATTGGCTTCGACAATTACCGCGCAATCGTCCGCGATCGGCTGCCCCGTGGCGAAAGAGATTTTGCGAGCGACGAGGCCCAGCTTTTCGATGGCGCGCCTGAGGCGGCCGAGACCGTGCTGTTCCATCAGAACCAGACTGGTGCCGGAGGCATCATGGCTATGGTTGTGGGCGCCTTCGAAATGGGTGTGGAACTCGAAATTGTCGACGTCGTATTCACCGTGACCCGACGCGAAGCAGATCACGACCTCGCGTGTGCGCAGCAGCCGCAACACGCCAAGCGCGATCTCCCGATCGTCGGTCGTGATGACTTCGACGCGGCGTTCGCCAAGCCGCAGCAGGGCCGAATTGTAGGTTCGCACGCCCTGGCTGCTGGCCAGCGCCGGGTTCTGGTCGGCGTCGATCAGCTGCACGCGAAAATTTCCGTTCTGCCGCTCGAGCTGCCGCAACATCGCGCCTAGTGCGCGCGCCCCCTGGTTCTGCTTCTGATAGAAATAGACCACCTCGATGGGTTCGCTGAGCCTGCGCACGACCTCGCGCGCTTCCGCCGACGGCGTGAAGGCTTTTTCGCGGGTAAGGTCGAGATGGGCGTCGTGTCGAAACAACGCCACATTGGCGAGGATCGTGACCGCCACGGCGGCGGCGACGACAAGCGTGGCAGAGGCGATGCGGCTGGCGAAAGCAAGCCGCGCAGGCACCTTCAGCCCGGCTGCGAACAGCACAGCCAGCGCGAACACCACTCCGGCAAACCAGCCCAGATTGATCCAGTCGAGCGATTGCAGCGGCTCAAGGAGGTGGTGAAGAAGGCTCGTCTCCTCGGCCGGCAGGTCGTTCGAACCTTGCTGGTCGCTCATCGCTGCGCGAGCCCCCAGGCGGTAAGGAACAGCGCAAGCATGCTCGCGGTGACGAAATAGCCAATGTCGGACAGGAACACCGAGCCGCTGACCATCGGCTTGAAATGACCGATCAAGGAGAGGTTGATCGCAAAGCTGTCGAAAGGCGGCGGCAACAGATAGGATACTGAATCGGCGAACCAGAGCATCAGGAACGCGCCGATCGACAACGCCGCGGCGACGACCTGGCTTTCGGTGATGCTCGACATCAACAGGCCGACCGCGACCAGCAGCGAAGCGTGCAGCGCCAGCGCCAGATAGCCAGCATAGATGGGTCCCCAATCCGGCTCGCCGTAGAGGTTGAGGATGATGGCGTAGATAAGCGTCAGCGTAAAAATTCCGAGCACCAGCGCCAGCGTGGCGGCATACTTTGCCAGCACGACCGAGAGCTCGCGGACGGGCGCCGTGAGCAGCAACTCCAGCGTTTCCGATCGGCGCTCCTCGGCGAAGGTGCGCATGGTCAGAACGGGCACCAGCAGGATCGACAGCACGTACATTTGGTGAAAAATATATTGCAGGTTCGCAACCTTGGTGACGAACAGTGTCAGGCTGAACGTATAGCCGAGCACGAGCAGGAACACGGCAGCGACCGTGTAGCCTATCGGCGACGTCAGCGTCGCATTCAGCTCCTTGGCGAATAGGATGTGCAGCGTTCTCATGTCAGCGACAAAAACCAGCTCTCGAGATCCGGCGTGTCGGCTATCGCCCGCACGCCGAGCAACCGGCCGTTGAGCAGCACCGCTACCCGGTCGGAGGTCTTCTCCACCTCGCTAAGGATATGCGAACTGATAAGCACCGTATGGCGCCCGGCAAGCGAACGGATCAACTCTCTCATTTCGATAATCTGGCGGGGATCAAGTCCGTTGGTCGGCTCGTCGAGGATGAGGATGTCGGGATCGTGGATCAGCGCTTGAGCGAGTGCAGTCCGCTGGCGATAGCCGCGCGACAGGGCCCGCGCCGGCTTGTGCACGACGTCGCCCAACGCGAGCCGGCCGACGACCCGCTCCACGGCTGAGGCGACCGCCCGTTCCGGCAGCCCGCGAAGCCGCGCCATGAATGCAAGGAATTCGCCGACTTGCATCTGCCGATAGAGCGGGGCCGATTCCGGCACATAGCCAATACGCCTTCGCACCGCGAGCGAATCGCGCACAGCGTCCAGCCCTGCCACCGTGAGCTGTCCTGACGAAGGCAGCAGATAGCCGGCAAGCAACCGCATGAAAGTGGTCTTGCCGGAACCGTTCGGCCCGAGCAGGCCGAACACCTCGCCGCGGCGGACGTCGAGCGTCAGGCGGTCGAGCGCCGTGACCCTGCCGTAGCGCTTGCTCACGCCGACAGCCGAGATGGCGGGAATATCCCTCGTTCGGGTTGGCGCATCAGCCCGCGGCAGCACGTCGATTGACGAGATGGTCATGCAGCGTCCCGAAAGAGTGCGCCCGCCCAGCGGACAAGTTTGCTGCCGCGTCGCCTCGGCGGGCTCGCCTGGAAGTCTGGTGCGGGCGTTTCGCCTGGGAGAGCCCGCGCCGGTTCAGCTCTCAATCGTAGAATTCGGGCGCCTTCTTCGTCGCCTTGAAGATCTCCGGATCGTGTCCATAGAAAATCTGCGCGTTATTGGCGTCACGCATCAGCCGAATGCGCTGATAGCTGCGATAGGCGTCGCCCGGACTTTGTGTGCCCGGGATCGGCGGGATCAGGTTCTTGTCGAGATTTTCCTTGAGATAGACGACGTCGCTGGTGAGGATCACCGAGCCGGTCTTGGGCAGCTTCACGATCGCGAACTGGCTGCCAGGGGTATGGCCGGGCGCACGCATGACGCGCAGCGAGCCGTCGTCGAACAGGTCCAAATCGCCGTTGAGACGGATGACGTTCATCTTCTTGGTGTCGGCGAAGTCGCCCGGAATGTAATAGACGGAGAAGCCGACATCCGGCCACCAGGCAGCCTTCAGTTCGTCGTCCTGGACGACAAGCGTGGCATTCGGAAACTGGCCGACATTGCCGCCGTGATCGAGATGCAAGTGACCGGCCACCACGTATTTGATGTCGTCGGTCTTGAGACCAATCTTGGCAAGCTGCGCCGGAATTGCGTCATCCTTCGTCATCTTGAGGCCGAAGCCCTTGGCGAGCGGTCCCCACCATCCCTCGGGATCGGTTATCGTCTTGTCGTTGTTTCCGGTATCGAAAATGACGTTGCCCTTGGGATGCTTGAGCACGTAGAAACTCACCGGCGCCCAATCAATATTACCTTGGCCACCCATCTGCAGAGCCGCCTTCGGGAAGCCACCCAACGAGCCGGATGTGAAGACGTAAAGTTTTGGGCCATCCTGTGCGGGCGCCGGCGCGGCAACTGCCGCAAGGCCGAGCGCGATAGCTAGACTCAAGACAACATGCTTCATCGTCATAGCGTGTCCTCCTTCGCCTTCATTTTTTACGGGCTTTCTATGCAGCCACAAAGCGTCGCCCCGACGCGGTCAAGGTCAGCCGCCCGAGAATAGATTGGACCCCACCAAATGCAAGTTGGGAATGCCATTTGAGAATAGGCCACTCTCGGTCAACGCCACTTTTTTGCCGGCCTTTTGTTGGCCTTCGAGGAGGCAAAAAGAGCCTTGGTCGAAGTCGGATAAATCCGATTTCGATCGAGAGAGGTGAAGTAAGTGCTTTGCCTGACAGGCTTAACGCGTGTTAAGCGGGGTCATGCCCGCCCCGATCCTCCCCCTGGTCGACGCCGTCGCGCACTGGCCCGAGCGCGGCGCCCTGATCGGCCTCGATCTCGGCACCAAGACCATCGGCGTCGCCGTATCCGATCCCGACCGACGGCTCGCGACCGGCGTCGAGACCATCCAGCGCAAGGCCTTCAAGGCCGACGCCGCGCGGCTGCTGGCGATCTCGGGCGAGCGCCATGTGGTCGGCTTCGTGCTGGGACTTCCCATCAACATGGACGGCAGCGAGGGCCCGCGGGCGCAATCGACCCGCGCCTTTGCCCGCAACCTCGCCAAGCTCACCGACCTCGCGATCGGCCTTTGGGACGAGCGGCTCTCGACCGCGGCCGTCGAGCGCGAACTGATCGGCATGGACGTCTCCCGCGCCCGCCGCGCCGAGATGATCGACGAGCACGCGGCGATCTTCATCCTGCAGGGTGCGCTCGACCGGCTCAAGAAACTGCGCGAAGGGGCTTAAGCGAATGGCGGTCGTCATCGCGGCGCTGCTGCCGGTATTCCTGCTGATCGTGCTCGGCTTCATCCTGAAGCGGACGCTGCTACGACTCGATACGCAGTGGCATGGGCTGGAACGGCTGACCTATTATGTGCTGCTCCCGGTGTTTCTGATCCAGACGCTGGTCAAGGCCGATTTGAGCACGGTGCCGGTAGGCGGCGTCGGAGGCGCGCTGCTGCTGTCGGCGCTCGCGGTGTCCCTGGTCTGTCTTGCGCTGCGTCCCCTGCTCGCGCGCGCCGGCGTTGACGGTCCTGCCTTTACCTCGATCTTCCAGGGCGCAACACGCTGGCAGACCTATGTTGCGCTCGCCGTCTCCGGCAGCCTGTTCGGCACTCTCGGGCTGGCGCTGGCATCCGTCGCGATGATAGCCATCGTCCCGACGGTCAACGTACTCTGCGTTACCGTGCTTGCCCAATACGCCTCGCCGGAAAAGCGCTCGGCAGGTTCAATTGCCGTGACTGTCGTGAGCAATCCCCTGATCTGGGCCTGCCTGATCGGGCTCGCGATCAACGTCACCCACATTCCGCTGCCGAGGCTCTGGCACGAGGTGGCGGACGCGCTCGGCCGTTCCTCCCTCGCCATCGGCCTTTTGGTGACCGGCGCCGGCCTGCAGCTCAAAGGCCTGTTCAAGCCGAGCCTTGCCGCTGGCGTCGCGGTGGTGCTCAAGCTGGTGCTGATGCCGGCGATCGCCGTCACGCTGGCGCTGCAGTTTGGGATAACCGGCTCCAGCCTCGCCGTCGTGACGATCTGTTCGGCGGTGCCGACGGCATCGAGTGCCTATGTGCTGGCGCGGCAAATGGGCGGCGATGCGCCGCTACTCGCCCAGATCATCACGCTACAGACCATTCTGGCCGCGGTGACAATGCCGATTGCAATCGCGCTGGCGTCCTGAGCCGTCGTTGCGTCGGGCGAACTCTATCCGTGCCCCGATAGCCAAAAGGTTTGGATCGTCGCGGCCAGGTTGTTGATGCCGTGCAGGACTATGGTCAGCCAGAGCGAATTGGTGCGGTAGCGGAGGTAGCCGAGCAGGAGGCCGATCGTGAACACCTCGCCGAAGAAGAACCAGTCGTATTGCAGATGCAGCGCGGTCCACGCCAGCGACGACAGCACGATGGCGCCGCCAACGCCGAGCTTTGACTCCGACCAGCCCCGATAGAGAAAGCCGCGCGCGAAGATCTCTTCCCACATCGGCGCCGCGACGCAGAACGCGATCACGAGCAGCCATACCGCGCCGTCGGCCTGCGCGGACTTGAGGACATCACCCATGAAGCCCGACGTCACCTCGCGCCCGACCGCCCGGGACAGCAGATCCCAGCAGCCGACCAGGATGGCGAGCGCCGCAAGGCCGGTGAAGAAATTGCGCCACGAGGTCCAGCGCAGCGCCAGGTAATCGGTCAGGGACAGACGCGTCGGACGGATCGCAATCCATGTCGCCAGCAGGACGGCGGGCAATCCCAGGATCACCGACAGCGAAATGGTCAGGCCGCCGCCGACGACCCGAATCGCCTGGGCGACGTCGAATGAGCCGCCCTGCCGAAGCACGAAGTAGATGATGACGGCGAGTTGCCCGAGGAACATCGCCACGAAGATGAACAGGCCCCACAGCGTGGTGCCCCAGAATTTCCAGACACGCGGCGGCCGCTGATCGGGAATATCAGGCGGGGCTGCAACGGCACTTGCGGGAGTAACGGAGTCCATCATCACTTTCTCGGTTTGTCATGCCCGGCCTTGTCGGCTGATGTTGCGGTCAAGGCAGCGCACGCTCCAGCAGGCCGCTGGTATCTTCAGGAGCCAGGTCGACCGCGCCATACATGCCGGCGTGATTGCCGGCAAGGCGCGTCGCCGCAAACAGCTCCGCATGGCGCGGCGACACCGGGTTGAGCGCGGCGCATGCGGCCAGCAGCGACAGCTTCTCGACCGCCAGGCGCGCGACGCGCTCGTTATCCGGCCGGCGGAACGTCTTGCCGATGAAAGTCGTGGCCTCGACCGCACCCGGCAGGCCGAGTGTTTCGCCGGTCAATTCGTGCACGATGCCGGCGGCCGCTTCCGGCTCGCGCGACAGCGCACGGAGCACGTCGAGGCACATCACGTTGCCCGAGCCCTCCCAGATCGCGTTGACGGGCGATTCCCGATAATGCCGCGCCAGAATGCCTTCCTCCACGTAGCCGTTGCCGCCGAGGCACTCCATCGCTTCATAGAGGAACGCGGGCGCACTCTTGCAGACCCAGTATTTGATGGCAGGCGTCAACAGCCGCATGTAGGCGGCTTCCCTGGCGTCGTCAGGCGCACGATCGAATGAGCGGCACAGCCGCATCACCAGCGCAACCGCCGCCTCGACGTGCAGCGCCATGTCAGACAATACCGCCTGCATCAGCGGCTGATCGGCGAGATGCTTCTGGAATACGCTGCGATGCCGCGCGTGATGCAGCGCATGCGCAAGACCCGAACGCATCAGACCGGCGGACGCGATCGCGCAGTCCTGCCGCGTAAGCTGGACCATCTGGATGATGGTGCGGATGCCCTTGCCTTCCTCCCCGATGCGCTCGGCATAGGCGCCATGAAATTCGACCTCGGACGACGCATTGGAGCGGTTGCCGAGCTTCTCCTTCAGGCGCTGAAAATGTATCGCGTTGACTGCACCGTCGGGCGTGAAGCGCGGCATCAAGAAGCAGCTCAGCCCTTCCTCGGCCTGCGCCAGCACCAGGAAGGCATCGCACATCGGCGCCGACATGAACCATTTGTGCCCGGTGATCCGGTAGGCGCTGCCGTCAGGCTCTGCCCAGGTCATGTTGGAGCGCACATCGGTGCCGCCCTGCTTCTCGGTCATGCCCATGCCGATCGTCATGCCGCGCTTGCCCGACCACGGCGCAAAGGCCGGATCGTAGCTTCGCGTGCCCAGCACCGGCATCACCCTCGCCAACAGGTCGGGCTGCTCCGCCAGCGCGGCAACGGAAGCCCGCGTCATGGTGATCGGGCAGAGATGACCGGTCTCGACCTGCGCGGCCATGTAGAACTTGGCCGCGCGTATCACCTCCGACGCGCCACCGGCCGGCTTGCCATCGGTGGTCCACGTCGAATTGTGGACGCCGGCATGCGCCGAGAGCGCCATCAATTGATGATAGGCCGGGTGAAACTCGACCTCGTCGCGCCGGCTGCCCTTGGCATCGAAGGTGCGCAGCTTCGGAGGGTTCTCGTTGGCGATGCGGCCGCGGTCCGCCATGCCAGCCGTTCCCCAATGCTTGCCGAATTCGGACAGTTCGGCCTCGGCCGGCGTCCCGCCATTGGCCGCGACCGCCTCGACCAGCGGCAGGTCGGTCGCATAGAGATCGATATCCCCGAATGCCGGCGACTGGTTAAAAACCTCGTGGGTGGCAAATATTACCTGGCTCATGGCTGGTCCTGGCACCTTGAATCACTTCCGCGGCGTTGTCGGGAAATCATAGGCCTGACCGCCCGCGCAGGGCAGCGAAAAAAGCGCTTTGTGCCGGATACTGTCATGATCAGGTGCATGGCGCCCGAGCCGCAAGGCAGCAGCGCGGATCAGATCGCGCGCGTCTTCTCGGCCTTGGTCTTGGACGCGAGGACCGGAAGGACTTCCCCCGCGCGCAGCGGCTGACCATTGGGGAAAGTCGACATCTGAAGGCTCGACGTATGCGTGGCTCCATCCACCGGGGAGACGAAGGCGAAGCGAACCTCGATCTTGTGCTTGATCGCATATCCCTGCCACTTCGGATGCTCGCGCGTCAGGACCTGGGCAAGCTCGCAACGCAGGAGGTCGGAGGTAGACGTCGTCTTCGTAATGACCTCGCGCGTGACCTTTTCCATGTAGCACTGGTCGCTGACGGCGCTGATCCGCGCCTCGACGCGCTTGAAATTGACCCGCTTGTCATACTGGTCATAGGCGGCAAGGCCGGCGGCGCCGACGGCAATGATCAAAATAGCTGCGAGACGCATAATGCTGTGCTCCCGTGTTGCCGGCACATCATGCGTCGGCAATTAAAGAGTGTTGAATGCACCCGGAGCCACGCTTGCGAAGGCAAGCTTTGTCTTGCGAAAATACTTTAAATTTGAGGAAATCCCGCGCTATCGCGGCTTCTGGATCGGGAAATCATGGGCCTGCCCCCCTATTCCCGGCAGCGAAAAGTGCCACCATTCCTTCGAATAGTTCACAAATCCCCGCCTCGCCATCACCGTAACCAGCTTCTCGCGCCAGCGGCGCTGGGCCGCTGTGATCGACTTCGCCGCGGCGTGTGACTTGACGTCGGAGCAATCGTAGCCGGTGCCCATGTCGACGCTGCCATCGGGCGCGCGCAGGTTCACGTTGGCGGTGCAGTCGCCGTACTCCCTGGCGGGATCGAAGGCAGCGGAATTATCGGCCTTCAGATCGACCAGGCTGAGATCGAGCGCGGCGCCGGTGGAGTGGCCGGAACGGCTGGCGATATAACCGAGGCGGAACAGGTCGGCCTTGCTGAACGCCGGATTGTAGCGCTTCTGCGCCGGCGTCTCCTTGCCGTCGCGCGACCACGCTACCATGTCGGCGACCGCGCGCGCCGGGCGGTAGCAGTCGAACATCTTCAGCGAGAGGTTCTGCAGCGCGAGTTCTTCCTGCACGCTCTTCAGCAACAGGCCGACCTCGCGCTTCACCACGCATTCGGCGGCGTCATAACCCCGAAGCCGCCGGCCGACGAAGTTGTTCGAACCGGCGTAGCGGATATCCTGGATGATGGTCGGATCGATGTCGCGCAGATAGACGAACCCGCCCGGCAGCTTCTGCGCCTGCGCGGCGGCACTTGCGATACAGCCCGCTGCGCAGATCGCGGCAAGTGCCGCCCGCCTTCCTGCGCCTCTGCCCGCTATCGCCAATATCCGCAAGGTGATCCGGAGGAAACGTGGCACGTTGTTCATGGCCCGATGCATCGCCGGCACCCTAGCGAAAACCACGTGCCGGGAACACTGGCCGGCCAGCCGTTTACCCTGCCGCCGAAGCGCTAGTGGATAAGTCCGGGGGGCGGATTTGAGGCTTGCCCTGCCCGGCATCTGCACCTATAGCTCTGGCTTTAATGACCCCTATATCGAAATCGACCTTCGTCCTCGGGCACCGGCATCTGCTGGGAATCGAGGGGCTTTCCGCTGCCGACATTACCGGCCTGCTCGACCTTTCCGAGGAATATGTCGAGCTCAACCGCCAGGTGGACAAAAAGCGCACTTCGCTGCGCGGTCGCACCCAGGTGAACCTGTTTTTCGAGGCTTCCACCCGCACCCAGTCCTCGTTTGAACTGGCTGGAAAGAGGCTGGGCGCCGACGTCATGAACATGTCGGTATCCTCGTCCTCGATCCGCAAAGGCGAGACGCTGATGGATACGGCGGTGACGTTGAACGCCATGCACCCGGACATCCTGGTGGTGCGGCACCACGCCTCCGGCGCGGTGGAACTGCTGGCACGCAAGGTCGACGGTTCCGTGATCAACGCCGGCGACGGCAGCCACGAACATCCGACGCAGGCGCTGCTGGACGCGCTGACCATCCGCCGCAACAAGGGCCGGCTTGAGGGCCTCGTCATCGCGATCTGCGGCGACGTGATGCACTCGCGGGTGGCGCGCTCCAATATCCTCCTGCTCAACACCATGGGCGCCCGCGTCCGCGTCGTCGCCCCCTCCACGCTGCTGCCGCGCGGCATCGAGCGGATGGGCGTCGAGGTCGCACGCGACATGCGCGAGGGCCTCAATGGCGCCGATATCGTGATGATGCTGCGGCTGCAGCGCGAGCGCATGAACGGCTCCTTCGTGCCGTCGTCGGGTGAGTACTTCCACTATTTCGGCCTCGACCAGAAGAAGCTGGCCTACGCCAAGCCGGATGCGCTGGTGATGCATCCGGGTCCGATGAACCGCGGCGTCGAGATCGACTCGCTGGTGGCCGACGGCGCGCAATCGCTGATCCGTGAACAAGTCGAAATGGGAGTGGCAGTGCGGATGGCGGTGCTGGAAGCGCTCGCCCGCAACCTGCCGAACGCGTAAATCATGCTGACCGAACGCAGACCGATCCTGCTGGCCAATGCCCGCGTCATCGATCCCTCCAGGGATTTCGACGGCCCCGGCGACGTGCTGATTGCCGACGGCACGATCCGCGACTCAAAGCGCGGCATCGGGGCTGCCGGCGTGCCCGAAGGCACCGACATCATCAATTGCGCCGGCAAGATCGTCGCTCCCGGCCTGATCGACATGCGCGCCTTCGTCGGCGAGCCCGGCGCCAGCCACCGCGAGACCTTTGCGTCCGCGAGCCAGGCGGCCGCCGCCGGCGGCATCACCACCATCATCTGCCAGCCGGACACCTCGCCCGTCATCGACAATTCGGCCACCGTCGACTTCGTGCTGCGCCGCGCCCGCGATACCGCGATCGTCAACATCCATCCGATGGCGGCCCTGACCAAGGGCCTGGGCGGCGAGGAGATGACCGAGATCGGGCTGCTCAAGGCTGCCGGCGCGGTGGCCTTCACCGACGGCGACAGGAGCGTGACCAATGCGCAGGTGATGCGCCGGGCGCTGACCTACGCGCGCGATTTCGACGCGCTGATCGTGCACCACACCGAGGACCCCGACCTTGTCGGCGAAGGCGTGATGAACGAAGGCGAGTTCGCCGCGCGGCTCGGACTCGTCGGCATTCCCAATGCTGCCGAAGCCGTCATCCTCGAGCGCGACATGCGCCTCGTGGCGCTGACCGGCGGGCGCTATCATGCCGCCTCGCTGTCGTCGATGGAATCGCTGGAAATCCTCAAGCGCTCGCGCGACGCCGGGCTCGATGTCAGCGCCTCGGTGTCGATCAACCATGTCACGCTGAACGAAAACGACATCGGCCCCTACCGCACCTTCCTGAAGCTGTCGCCGCCGCTGCGCACCGAGGAGGATCGCGCCGCGCTGGTCGCTGCCGTCGCCTCCGGCCTGGTAGACGTCATCATGTCCGACCACAATCCGCAGGACGTCGAGGTCAAGCGGCTGCCGTTTGCGGAAGCCGCTTCCGGCGCGGTCGGGCTGCAGACCATGCTGCCGGCGGCGCTGCGGCTGATGCACAGTGGCGAGATCGATTTCAAGACGCTGATCCGCGCGATGTCGACCCGGCCGGCGGAACTGCTGGGCCTGCCCGGCGGCACGCTGCGGGCCGGTTCCCCGGCAGACGTCATCGTCATCGATCCCGACACGCCCTGGATCGTCGATCCCGCCGACCTCAAATCGCAGTGCAAGAACACGCCGTTCGACGAAGCCCGCTTCTCGGGACGCGTCGTGCGTACTATCGTGGGCGGGCGCACCGTCTATGAGCACGTCTGAGTCCAGAGACGCGCTGCCGCGGTAGGAGCACGTGATGTCCGATGCATTCCTCGTCGTCGCCTTTCTGATCGGCTATCTGCTCGGCTCGATCCCGTTCGGCCTGGTGCTGACCAGGCTCGCCGGCACCCAGGACCTGCGCTCGATCGGCTCCGGCAATATCGGCGCCACCAACGTGCTGCGCACCGGCCGCAAGGGCCTCGCCGCGGCCACGCTGATCGGCGACGCGCTCAAGGGCACGATCGCCGTGATCATCGCGGGCTATTTTGGCGGCGCCAACGCCGCGATGCTGGCCGCGCTCGGCGCGTTCCTCGGCCACCTCTTCCCGGTCTGGCTGAAATTCCACGGCGGCAAGGGGGTCGCCACCTATATCGGCGTGCTGATCGGCCTGTTCTGGCCGGCCGCCGTGATCTTCTGCCTGATCTGGCTGGCGACCGCGTTCACCTCGCGCTATTCGTCGCTGTCGGCGCTGGTCGCCGCCTTCGTCACGCCGCTGTTCCTGTGGTGGTTCGGCCACCCCGCGCTGGCATCGCTGTTCGTCGTGCTGACGCTGCTCCTGTTCTGGAAGCACAGCGAAAACATCAGGCGCTTGCAGGCGGGAACTGAAGGCCGGATCGGAGCGAAGTAGGACGTTCGAGAGTCGTAGCTCGCTTCAGCGCGGCGACATCCGGGCCACAGCTTCCCTATCCGTAAACCGTAACGGCAGTCAGGCCGCCTGATCATTACGGCTCGGACGAATTAGGATTTCAGCGGAAATCCCCAGTCGCTCGTGCAGACGACGGATCATCTCAATCGAAAGACTCCGCCTCCGGTTCATAACCTCCGCCACACGCGCGCGCGTTCCGATCAGAGGTTCGAGGTCCCGGCGGCTCAAACCCTGCTGCTCCATCCGAAACTGGATCGCCTCGATAGGATCGGGTGGGTCCATAGGGTAGTGTTTCGCTTCGTAAGCGTCGATCAAGATCGCCAACACGTCGAGCCGGTCACCCTTCGCCGTGCCACTCTTGGCGCCCCACAGGCGCTCGACTTCCACAAGCGCGTTCTTATAGTCCGCCTTGGTCCGGATAGGTTTCAGTTCAGTCGCCATACCGCACCTCGCTTACATCGATCTTGTCATAGGCTTTATGGGTCCCGATCCATTTGATCCAGACGATCTGCTTCTCGAAATCGACCGCCACCACAAGACGATAATCATTGCCCTTGATGTTGAAGACGATCCGCTCCGCACTGACGACACTTGCCGTCGCATAATGCCGCTTCACGTCCGCGGTGCTCTTCCAAGACGCCTTGCTCGCTTCGTCGAACCATGCATCCAATGCTGCTTTGACGGCCTGCTGATCCTTCCTCCCCGAAAGCCCCTGAACGATCTCTCGTAATGTTCGGCGGGCAATGATCCTCATCGTATAACGTTTATCATGATCCCATTATGGGAGCAAGCGATAAGTCACCGCCCGAGCGCCTGCTCGACAAACCGCGCCGCCGCCAGCGCCCCGGCATCGGCGCCATACCTTGCGATCAGTTGCACACCGACCGGCAGATTGCCTTCCGCCACAACGGCCGGAACGTTGACGCAGGGCACACCCATCAGCGTCCAGAGGCGGTTGTAGCGGGCGTCGCCGGTCGAAGCCAACCCTTGCGGCGCGGCGCCCGGCGCCGACAGGGCCAGCAGCACGTCGACATCGTCGAACACGGTCTCCAGCGCCTGTCTGGCGCGGTGCGCGGTTGCGACCGCGGCGTCGTAGGCGGCGGGCGTCGTGTCCCTGGTCTCGTCAAGCTTTGCGCGCAGCAACGGCGCCATCGCGTCGTGATGTTCGCGGTACTCCCAGGCGAGCGCACGATGCGCCTCGAACTCCTGCACAACTGCTTGGGCGCTCCAGGCGTCAGCGACGATCTCCGGCAATTTGAGCGTGCGCACCGAGGCTCCGGCTTTCTCGGCGGCCCGCGTCGCGATCTGCAACGCCTCCGCGCCTGACGTATCAGGTGCACCGGCGAAATCCTGGGTCACGACGCCGATGCGCGGTGTCGGGATATCCGACGGCAACAGCAGTTCGGGCCGGCCCGTCATCGCCGACAGCGCGCGCGCGACGTCATCGACGCCGGCGGCGAACAGGCCGACCGTGTCGAGCGTCCACGAGTAGCATTTGACGCCGACCGTCGGCAGCAGGCGGTACGACGGCTTGATCGCGGCGACGCCGCAGAACGAGGCCGGCCGGATCACCGAACCGCCGGTCTGCGTTCCCAGCGCCAGCGGAATCATTCCGGCCGCGACCGCCGCCGCCGATCCCGATGACGATCCACCCGGCGTATGGCCGTGATTGTGCGGATTGAGCGTCGGCGTCGGATCCACGGAGGCGAACGCCGTCGTCGTGGTCTTGCCGGCGATGGTCGCGCCGGCCTGCTTCAGCATCATCACCACGGCAGCGTCGCCGCGCGACCGGTATCCCCTGTAGATCGGCGAGCCCATTTCGGTCGGAAACTCCGCCGTATCCATGATGTCCTTGATGCCGACCGCGATGCCGCGCAGCGGTCCGGCATTCGTCGCGCGCAGATGGTCGGCGTGGCAGACGAACGCACCGATGGCTTTGTCCTTGGCGTTGATCGCCTCCAGCGACTGCGCCAGGGCGGCTTCAGTGGAAAGATCGCCGGCATCGATGCGGTGCTGCAGTTCTGCGAGTGAAATCATGGGGACATGCTTCCAGGCGAGATGACTTACGGATCAGCAGCATTGGAGAAGGCCTTTATGGCCGGGTCAAGCCGCCCATGACGATCGCCTGAAAAAGAGTTGATCACAATCTCAGGTTGGGCAAAGCTGCATCCGCATGCATGACCGCACACAGCAAACGCCTCACCTCACCGATGCCGAGCGGATCGACCGGCTGCGGCTGATCCGCTCCGACAATGTCGGCCCGCGCACCTTCAACTCGCTTATCGGCCATTTCGGCAGTGCGCGCGCAGCACTGGAACGACTGCCCGATCTGGCGCGCCGCGGCGGTGCCGCGCGTTCAGGGCGCATCTGCAGCGAGGAAGAAGCGCGAGCCGAGATCGCCGCGAGCGAGAAGATCGGCGTCGCGCTGGTCACGCCCGGGGAAGCCGCCTACCCGCCGCGGCTGGCGACGCTGGAAGACCCGCCGCCGCTGCTCGGCATACGCGGCCATGCCGATGCGCTGACGCGGCCGATGATCGCCATTGTCGGCTCGCGCAACGCCTCCGGCGCCGGACTGAAATTCGCCGGGAAACTCGCGCGCGATCTCGGCGACGCCGGCTTCGTCGTCATTTCGGGCCTGGCGCGCGGCATCGATCAGGCCGCGCATCGCGCAACGATCGAGGGCGGGACGGTCGCGGTGCTGGCCGGCGGCCATGACCGGATCTATCCGCCGGAGCACGAGGACCTGCTGGCCGCCCTGCTCGAACGCGGCGGCGCCATTTCGGAAATGCCATTCGGCCACGTGCCGCGCGCCCGCGACTTTCCGCGCCGCAATCGCCTGATCTCCGGGGCGTCGCTGGGCGTCGTCGTGGTCGAGGCCGCGCACCGCTCGGGCTCGCTGATCACGGCGCGGATGGCGGCCGAACAGGGCCGTGAAGTATTCGCGGTGCCGGGCTCTCCGCTCGACCCGCGCGCCGCCGGCACCAACGACCTGATCAAGCAGGGCGCGGCGCTGGTCACCGAGGCCAGCGACGTGATCAACGCCATTGCCCCGATCATGGAGCGGCCGCCAATACTGGAAGCGCGAGAACGCGATGACGAGCCGCTCGATTTCCACACCGACCCGGACCAGCGCGAGCGCATTGTCGCGCTGCTCGGGCCGAGCCCGGTCAGCCTCGACGATCTGATCCGGATGTCGGGGCTATCAGCCACGCTGGTGCGCACCGTGCTGCTGGAACTCGAGCTTGCCGGGCGGCTGGAGCGCCATGGCGGCGGGCTGGTTTCGCTGGTCTAAAGCATGAGATCAGCTCCGGCCTGATGCTTCGTCGACCGCCCAAACAAAATATCGAAAAACAACCCCATGCAAAGTAGCCGGCGACGGCTGGCGCAGCCAGGCGATCGGCTGAACCTGATCGCCTCTAGCTAGTCCTTCGGATTACGCGCATCGAAGCTGGTTCGCGCGACCTCGATCTGCGGCAGATGCTCGAACGCCCATTGGCCGAGCGCCTGCACCGGCTGCGCCAGCCCGCGGCCGAGATCGGTCAGCTCGTAATCGACCCGCGGCGGAATGGTCGGAAAGATCGTGCGCGTGACCAGCCCGTCGCGCTCCAGCCCGCGCAACGTGAGCGTCAGCATCCGCTGCGAGATCCCATTGATCTTGCGCTTGAGTTCATTGAAGCGCTGCGGACCGTCGATCAGCATCATGATCACGAACACGCTCCATTTGTCGCCGACGCGGGCCAGCACGGAAGCCACCGCGCGGCAACTGCCGTCGGCATGCGGGCTCGGCGGCAAGGCAGGCACATTCTTGTGCTCGGGTCTCATGGGTGTGCTCGGGGGTAAAAAATGTGCGTTCTTGCGGGCTTTTGGCATGGTCACTCATATAGCGCCAGTTACAAATCTATACCAAAGGGTGACCCCTCCCATGAAACTCCTGCACCTCGACTCCAGCGTTCTCGGCCCCCATTCCGTCAGCCGCCAGGTTTCGGCGGCCATCGTCGACCGCCTGCGCCAGTCCACCCCCGGCCTTGAGATCCTCTATCGCGATCTCACGCTGACGCCGCTTGGGCACCTCACTGGTTCCCACCTCGCCGCCGGTCAGGGCGCGGCCCCGGAGGCCTCGCTGCGGGAGGACATCGCCGCCGGCCAAGCCGTGCTGGACGAGTTTCTCGCCGCCGACATCATCGTGATCGGCGCGCCCATGTACAACTTCACCATCCCGAGCCAGCTCAAGGCCTGGATCGATCGCATCCTGGTCGCGGGCAAGACCTTCAAATATGGCGCGCAGGGCGTCGAAGGGCTGGCCGGCAGCAAGCGCGTCATCGTCGCGATCTCGCGCGGCGGCTATTACGGGGCGGACACGCCGGCCGCGGCCGGCGAGCATCTCGAAACCTATTTGCGCTGGGTGTTCGGGTTTATCGGGATCAGAAATCCGGAATTCATTTCGGCCGACGGCATCCAGGTCGGTCCCGAGCATCGTGAAAAGGCCGTGGCGGGCGCGCTGCAGGCCGCCGGCAATCTCAACGCGGCCTGAGTTGATGCGGCTGCCGTCGCAGCATGTGAATGCGACGGCGGCTGTCTCCGGCTGTTAGAAAACACCGTGGATGCGGCAAATGACGACGATGAGGGAAATCAACAGACCGACGCCGGAGAACAGCACGATTGAAGGAAATTGAGCGCTGTCCGAATCCTGCAAGGCGGACTCGGAGACGCTGGCCCTTTTCGGCATGACTGTTCTCCAGTTCTGTTCGGTCGAAAGACTCCCTTTGCTCGAATGTCCGGTAGTGCCGGCTGGCGCACAATGCGCCCTTCCGGCCCAGCGCCAATCCGCCGCAGGGCGCGCGGATCGGCGGGCTGTCAATTTCTGGTGGTCCTAGCTCCGATAGATCGGCGCGCCGCTCGGAGAGGCGGTGGCGCCGCCATCGACGAACAGCTCCTGCCCCTGCACGTGGGCGGAATCGTCTGACGCCAAAAACAGCACCGTCTTTGCGACATGGTCGGTTTCGCCGAGGCGGCCGAGCGGCGTCGACAGCGCGATGCGCTTCTCAAAGGCCTTTTCGGCTTCCGGCGTTGCAATCGCCGTCCCCCACATCGGGGTGCGGATCGCACCGGGCGCGACGACGTTGACGCGGATGCCGCGCGGCGACAGCTCCGAGGCCATGATCCGCGCCATCGCCCGCACGCCGGCCTTCGCCGCGCCATAGGCCGAATAGCCGGGAATGCCGAGCACCGAGATCACCGAGCCGTTCAGCACGATCGAGGCGCCGTCGTTGAGATGCGGCAGCGCCGATTGCACGGTGAAGAATACGCCGGTGAGATTGGTGCTGATAACCTTCTCGAAGGTCTCGACCGTGGCGCCGCCCAGCGGCGTGCCGCCGGCGATGCCGGCATTGGCGAACAGGATGTCGTATTTGCCGAATTTGCCGGCCCCCTCCGCGATCGCGGCGGCGGTAGCCGCGATATCGGTCGCGTCGGCCGCGAGGGCCAGCGCGTTCGGACCCAACTCCTTCGCGGCGGCGTCAAGCGTCGCCCGGTTTCGTCCGGTGATGACGACCTTTGCGCCCTCGGCCGCGAACAGCTTGGCCGTCGCAAGCCCGATGCCGCTATTGCCCCCTGTGATCAACGCCGTCTTGTTCGCAAGCCTCATGGTCCTCTCCGATGGTTGCATAATTAAACTAGATTGCTGATCTACGGTACTTGGTTTAATATTGCAACCACACGAGGCCGTGATCGGATTCGACGGGAGCCCTGCCAATGGTGAAACGGACCAGCTTCGAGCATGACGGTTGCCCGATCGCGCGCTCGCTGGATGCGCTCGGCGACTGGTGGTCGATGCTGATCATCCGCGAGGCGTTCTTTGGCGTCAGCCGCTTCGGCGAGTTCCAGAAGAAGCTCGGGCTCGCCAGGAACATCCTCACGATGCGGCTGCGCGCGCTGGTCGATCAGGGTATCCTCAGGACCGCGCCTGCCTCGGACGGCAGCGCGTATCAGGAATACCTGCTGACGCCGAAGGGGCGCGGCGTCCTCCCGATCCTGGTCGCCTTGCGGCAATGGAGCGAGGAGTTCGACGCGCGCCCGCAGGAGATCGCCACTATCCTGGTCGACAGGGAAAAAGGACGCCCGGTTCGCAAGCTCGAACTCCATTCGCAGGACGGCAGGTTATTGGGCGCGGAAGACATCACGCTGAAGCCGCGGCCGGTGGGCAAGCGGGCGACGGCGTGAGCTGACTATTTTCCCCTTCCCCCCTTCTCACGTCATTCTTACGGGGGTTGGGCGACTTGAGGCGCCGATTTCACCTAGTCCTCGAGGTGACCCCAAAATTTATCCTACGGCAAAAACGAGCGGCAGAACGTCGGGCGCGGCGACAGGCCCGACTACTGAATTCTGCCCGAGAGCACGTCGATGAGTTCCTGGGGCAGGCCGGAATAGGCCTCGGCGCGTTCTTGGGCGGATAGATCGCAGTGAGCGAACCGCCGCAGATCGATCTGACGGTGATTGATCTCCTCGATTGCGTCGCCAAACTGCCTCACATAGCCCAAGTGCTGTCCCTGCGATGGCTTCGGCCAGTTACCGTCCATCAGCAATGCGCAGAAGCCGACGCACCGGTGAAAATAAATTTTGAGCTGCTGGTTCGTTAGTCCACGCAAATAGGGATTACGGCGGTAGGCAAGCTTCCAGGCCTCGCAATGCGCCATCTTGGGTGGCACATCGAAGATGCTCTCGAATTGATTGGAACGACCGGCAGCAGCGGCGCCGCCAGTTCGAAACTCTGACCAGCGTTGCATGACGCGCTCGATCACCTCCATTTTCCAACTCTGCTCTTCGGCAGGGAGGCCGATAACCTGAACGAGGGCAAAGGCCACGCGGCCATCGGGAAGCTGCTGAACATGCTTCTCGGATATGTAGAGGACCGCGTCGATGTGAGGGAACCGCACCCCCGCGGAGGTCGGCTTCATCTTTCCCTGCACTGCACGCATCACGACGTCCGGGCTGAATTCATCGATCTTTGAGTTGAGGAGCAGGCAAATCGACAGAGAATTCTTGCGCGGATTGCGCTCGCGGTACTTCTCGAACTGGTGATTGGCCTTACGGAGTTGCGTTTCGATGGTCTGGGCGAGCTTGCTGAGGATGGCCGATGCGATCTCGTCCCCGTTGCTGAAGGTGCTCACGTCAAGGCGCCTCGTGCCATAAAACATCGGCTCCTCGTCGGCGCGAACGCGGCTCTTGTAGGTTGCGTTGATCCTTTCGTTTTGCTCGACCTCGAGATGCTTCATCTCGATCAGGACGAGATCCCGATAGCAGGCAAAGTCCGGGAATTTCCCGAGCTTGGCTTCTTCGTCCTTCTGGTCATCCAGCGACCGCCCGCCAAGATGCCGGACGACAAAGCGCGCGAAAGCGGCTGGCAGATCGGGCGGACCGCCGGTTCGTTCAACATGAATGGACATGCCGCGAGCCTATAGGAGCCGGCCGCTTAGCCAAAGCCCGGAGCATTTCCGATAGTCTATCGATTCAAAAGAATGCCACCGGGCCGCTGGGCCTGGAACGGGGCTTGCAAAGTGTACCAAAAATGATACATGCTAAACAGCAGCGAATGTGAAACGACTTCCGGCCTTTTTCTACGCTTTGCCGTCGGGCCGGGAGCCGTGCGAGAATGGCTCCGCGACCTTTCACAGGACGATCGCAGGATTGTCGGAGAGGACATCAAGGATGTCGAGTTCGCATGGCCGATCGGCATGCCACTTTGCCGCTCGTTGGGGCGAGGCTTATGGGAAGTCCGCTGTTCGCTTACGCAGGGCGGCATCGCACGCGTGTTGTTTTGTGAGCATAGAGGCATGATGATTCTCCTGCATGCCTTCATCAAGAAAACGCAGAAAACGCCGCCGGCTGATGTGGGGTTGGCTCTGAAGCGAATGAGGGAGATCCTATGACCAAAATGGCCAGGAAAAAGAAGACTGGCTCCATCGGATCGTCCCTGGATGACTTTTTGAGGGAGGACGGGAGCTACGAAGAGGTAACGGCACGCGCCATCAAGCGCGTTCTCGCCCGCCAACTCGGCGATTTGATGAAGCGCGACAAGATTTCGAAGACGGAGTTCGCGAGCCGCATGAACACAAGCCGGGCGCAACTCGACCGCCTTCTCGATCCGGAGAATGAATCCGTCACATTGGGTACGCTTGCCCGCGCGGCGCAGGCCGTAGGGCGTCACTTGCGAATGGAGCTGGTGTGAGTTTTGAGGAAAAGTCGCGAAAGTAAGCGCATTAATCCCTCACGACAGCTTGTGCTTGCTCCGTGTGCGCAAGCGCTCCTCCGCTTCGAGGTGCGCCATGCCGAGCAAATGAGCGAGGACCTCGAGCCGGTGGCGTTCCGCCAGCTTGACCAGTTCAGCAACGGTCTCCGCAATGAAGGCCACGGCCTCGTCGGGGCCGCCTTCCCCACCTCGTTCACGATCTTCGGTTGGCGACACCGGTTTCTTGCCTGAAGCCTTTCGCTTCCGGCCGCCCGCAGCCTTGCTCAAAATAATCTGCATCCCAAACGACACAAAGTATGACCGAGAAATAACCACTTTGATGGCGCAACTCTAGGGCGCAATTCGCAACTCACTAGATAATAAGTCGGGCCGAAAAGTTCCCGATCGGCATTTGCTGATTTGACAGGGGCCGCCTCACCACCCATGTTCGGGTCGACGCGGCGGGCCGCGAGTCTGGTGGAACCCGCCCTTATCTTTTCCCATAAGCCCTTGGAATTACATGAATATCGTCATCGTGGAGTCGCCGGCGAAAGCCAAGACGATCAATAAGTATTTGGGCGCCTCCTACGAGGTTCTGGCCTCGTTCGGCCATGTCCGCGACCTCCCCGCCAAGAATGGTTCCGTCGACCCCGAGGCCAATTTCCAGATGATCTGGGAGGTGGATCCGAAGGCGGCGAGCCGACTGAACGACATCGCCAAGGCGCTGAAGGGGGCGGACCGCCTGATTCTCGCAACCGACCCCGATCGCGAGGGCGAGGCGATCTCCTGGCACGTGCTGGAGGTGATGAAGGAGAAGCGCGCGCTGAAGGATCAGAAGATCGAGCGCGTGGTATTCAACGCCATCACCAAGCAGGCCGTGACGGACGCGATGAAGGCCCCGCGCCAGATCGACGGCGCGCTGGTCGACGCCTATATGGCGCGCCGCGCGCTGGATTATCTGGTCGGCTTTACGCTCTCGCCCGTGCTCTGGCGCAAGCTGCCGGGCGCGCGCTCGGCCGGACGCGTGCAGTCGGTCGCGCTGCGGCTGGTCTGCGATCGCGAACTCGAGATCGAGAAATTCGTGCCGCGCGAATACTGGTCGCTGGTGGCGACGCTGATCACGCCGCGCGGCGACAGTTTCGAGGCGCGCCTCGTCGGCGCCGACGGCAAGAAGATCCAGCGGCTCGACATCGGCTCGGGCGCGGAAGCCGAAGACCTCAAGAAGGCGATCGAGGCCGCCAACTTCACGGTCTTGACCGTCGAGGCAAAACCCGCGCGGCGCAATCCGCAGGCGCCCTTCACCACCTCGACGCTGCAGCAGGAAGCCAGCCGCAAGCTCGGCTTTGCGCCGGCGCACACCATGCGGATCGCGCAGCGGCTCTATGAGGGCATCGACATCGGCGGCGAGACCACCGGTCTCATCACCTATATGCGAACCGACGGCGTGCAGATCGATCCCTCCGCGATCACCCAGGCGCGCAAGGTGATCGGCGATGATTACGGCAAGGCCTATGTGCCTGAAGCGCCACGCCAGTACCAGGCCAAGGCCAAGAACGCGCAGGAAGCCCACGAAGCGATCCGTCCGACCGACCTGTCGCGCCGCCCGGCCGAGATGCGCCGCCGCCTCGATCCCGATCAGGCCAGGCTCTATGAACTGATCTGGATCCGCACCATCGCGAGCCAGATGGAATCGGCCGAACTCGAACGCACCACCGTCGATATCGAAGCCAGGGCCGGCTCTCGCACGCTGGAGCTGCGCGCCTCGGGCCAGGTCATCAAGTTCGACGGCTTCCTCGCGCTGTACCAGGAAGGCCGCGACGACGAGGAGGACGAGGATTCCCGCCGCCTCCCCGCCATGAGCCGGGGCGAACCGCTGAAGCGGCAGGATCTTGCCGTCACCCAGCATTTCACCGAGCCGCCGCCGCGCTTCTCCGAGGCGTCGCTGGTCAAGCGGATGGAAGAACTCGGCATCGGCCGGCCCTCGACCTACGCCTCGATCCTGCAGGTGCTGAAGGACCGCGGTTACGTCAAGCTGGAGAAGAAGCGCCTGCATGGCGAGGACAAGGGCCGCGTCGTGGTCGCCTTCCTCGAAAACTTCTTCGCGCGCTATGTGGAATACGACTTCACCGCGGCGCTGGAGGAGCAGCTCGACCGCATCTCCAACAACGAGATTTCCTGGCAGCAGGTGTTGCAGGAGTTCTGGAAGGGTTTTATCGGCGCCGTCAACGACATCAAGGATCTGCGTGTTGCCGAGGTGCTGGATGCGCTCGACGACATGCTGGGGCCGCACATCTATCCGCCGCGCGCCGATGGCGGCGATATCAGGCAGTGCCCGACCTGCGGCACCGGCAAGCTCAACCTGAAGGCCGGCAAGTTCGGCGCCTTCGTCGGCTGCTCGAATTATCCGGAATGCCGCTACACCCGTCCGCTGGCCGCCGACAGTGAGGCCAGCGCCGACCGCGTGCTCGGCAAGGATCCCGCGACCGATCTCGACGTGACGGTGAAGGCCGGACGTTTCGGTCCCTACATCCAGCTCGGCGAGCAGAAGGACTATGAAGAGGGCGAGAAGCCCAGGCGCGCCGGCATTCCGAAGAACATGTCGCCCGGCGACATGGAGCTCGAACTGGCGCTCAAGCTGCTGTCGCTGCCGCGCGAAATCGGAAAACATCCGGAAACCGGCGAGCCGATCACGGCCGGCATCGGCCGCTTCGGTCCGTTCGTGCGTCACGAGAAGACCTATGCGAGCCTGGAAGCCGGCGACGAAGTGTTCGACATCGGCCTCAACCGCGCGGTGACGCTGATCGCCGAGAAGGTTGCCAAGGGTCCGAGCGGCCGCCGCTTCGGCGCCGATCCCGGCAAGCCGCTCGGCGAGCATCCGAGCCTTGGCGGCGTCGCGGTGAAGAACGGACGTTACGGCGCCTACGTCACCGCCGGCGGCGTCAACGCGACGATCCCGAACGACAAGACGCCGGAGACGATCACGCTGGCCGAAGCCATTGCGCTGATCGACGAGCGCGCCGCCAAGGGCGGCGGCAAGACCAAGCGTGCTGCAAAGAAGGCCGCGCCGAAGAAGGCTGCCAAGACGGCCGCGAAAGCCGCCGATCCCGACGCGCCAAAGCCGGCCAAGAAGGCGGCGGCAAAGAAGGCCGCGGCAAAGCCGAAGCCTGAATCGGTCAGCAAGGCGCGCGCGCCGGTCGCATCCGCCGCCAAGACATCGGCCGCCAAGCCCGCCAAATCGTCCAAAACGCCCGCCAAGAAGAGCGCGGGCAAGGCCCGGGGATAAGTGAAGAAGCAACACGAGCATGGCTTTCCGAGCCGGGACGCCATCGTTGCCTATATCCGTGCCCATCCAGGCAAGATCGGCACCCGCGAAATCGCCCGCGAGTTCGGCCTGAAGAATGCCGACCGCGCCGAGTTGAAGCGCATGCTGCGCGAACTCGCCGACGAGGGCACCATCGCCAAGCGCGGTCGCCGCATTCATGAGCCGGCCGCCCTGCCCCCGACCGTGATCGCCGACATCACCGGCCGCGACACCGACGGCGAATTGCTCGCCGTCCCCACCGAATGGGACAGCGAGGAAGGTGGCGACGCGCCGAAGATCCGCATCGACGTTCCGCGCCGGGCAAAACCCGGCACGGCCGCGGGCGTCGGCGACCGCGCGCTGCTGCGGATCGAAAAGGCCGATGACGGCGACGGCGCGCCCTATCGCGGCCGGGTCATCAAGGTGCTCGATCACGCGCGCACCCGCGTGCTCGGCATCTTCCGCAAGACGCCCGCCGGCGGCGGCCGTCTCGTTCCCGTCGACAAGAAGCAGGCCGGGCGCGAACTGAACATCGCACCACCAGACACCGGCGGCGCCGAGGACGGCGACCTCGTCGCCGTCGATCTCATTCGCTCGCGCGGTTTTGGCCTTGCCGCCGGCAGGGTGAAGGAGCGGCTCGGCTCGCTGTCGAGCGAGAAGGCGATCAGCCTGATCGCGATCCACGCCCATGATATCCCGCAGGCGTTCTCGCCATCCGCGGTGCGTGAGGCGGAGGCGGCCGAACCTGCCACGCTGAAGGGACGCGAGGACTGGCGCGAGCTGCCGCTCGTCACCATCGATCCGCCCGACGCCAAGGACCATGACGACGCGGTGCATGCGGAGGCTGATCTCGATCCGAACAACAAGGGCGGCTACATCGTCCATGTCGCGATCGCCGACGTCGCCTTCTATGTCCGCCCGGGCTCGGCGCTGGACCGTGACGCCCTGATGCGCGGCAATTCGGTTTATTTCCCCGACCGCGTCGTGCCGATGCTGCCCGAACGCATCTCCAACAATCTCTGTTCGCTGGTGCCGGGCGAGCCGCGCGGCGCGCTCGCGGTGCGGCTGGTGATCGGCCCCGATGGCCGCAAGCGCTCGCACGGTTTTCATCGCGTGCTGATGCGCTCGGCCGCCAGGCTTGCCTATGCGCAGGCGCAGGCCGCGATCGACGGACGTCCCGACGATACCACCGGCCCGCTGCTGGAGCCGATCCTGAAACCGCTCTACGCAGCATATGCGCTGGTCAAGCTTGCGCGCGACGAGCGCGATCCGCTCGACCTCGATCTGCCCGAGCGAAAGATTTTGCTGAAGGCGGACGGCACCGTCGATCGCGTCATCGTGCCCGAGCGTCTCGACGCGCACCGCTTGATCGAGGAGTTCATGATCCTCGCCAATGTCGCGGCCGCCGAAATGCTTGAAAAGAAGGGTCTCCCGCTTATCTATCGGGTGCACGACGAGCCGACGCAGGAGAAGGTTTACAATCTCCAGGAATTCCTGAAGACGCTCGATCTGTCTTTCGCGAAGAGTGGTGCGTTGCGCCCTTCCCTTTTCAATCGCGTGCTCGGCCAGGTCCGCGGCGAGGACTACGAGCCGCTGGTCAACGAGGTCGTGCTGCGCTCGCAGGCGCAGGCGGAATATTCGGCGGAGAATTACGGCCATTTCGGCCTTAACCTGCGCCGCTACGCTCATTTCACTTCACCGATCAGGCGATACGCCGATCTGATCGTGCATCGCGCGCTGATCCGCAGCCTTGGGCTTGGCGAAGGCGCGTTGCCGGAGAGCGAGACGCTGGAGGACCTGGCCGAAGTCGCCGCGCAGATTTCGCTGACCGAACGCCGCGCCATGAAGGCCGAACGCGAGACCGCGGACCGGCTGATCGCGCATTTCCTCGCCGACCGCATCGGCGCGACGTTCCAGGGGCGGATTTCAGGTGTCACCCGCGCCGGCCTGTTCGTGAAGTTATCGGATACCGGCGCCGACGGACTGATCCCGATCCGGACGCTCGGCACCGAGTACTTCAATTATGACGAGACACGCCATGCGCTCGTCGGCTCACGCAGCGGTGCCATGCACCGGCTGGGTGACGTTGTCGACGTGCGTCTGGTAGAAGCTGCACCGGTGGCCGGCGCGTTGCGGTTCGAGCTGTTGTCGGAAGGTCAGGTCATTCCGCGCGGCAGAAAACGCGAAAGCACGAAAGCGCCTTCGAAATCGCGTCCGGGCCGCAGCCCGCGCGAGAAGGTTCACAAGGCGCGCAAGGAGAAGCCGGGCAAGGCCAGGTCAGGCAAAGGCAAGTCCGGCAAATCGAAGAAGGGCAAGTCATGGAAACGATGAACGCTGCGACGACGGTCTGGACCCGGGACGCCGTGCAGATCGAAAAGCGCGACGTCTGGGCCGCGATGAGGCGCGGTTTCCGCTGCCGCTGCCCGCGCTGCGGCGAAGGCAAGCTGTTTCGCGCCTTTCTGAAGACCGCCAGCAATTGCTCGAAATGCGGCCTCGATTTCACCCCGCATCGCGCCGACGATCTGCCGGCCTATCTTGTCATCGTCATCGTCGGCCACATCGTGGTACCGGCGGTGCTCTGGATCGAGACGAATTATTCGCCGGCGGTGTGGCTGCAACTGGCGACCTATCTGCCGTTGACCTTCGTCTCGTCGCTGGCTTTGCTGCAGCCGGTCAAGGGAGCCGTGGTCGGTTTGCAATGGGCGCTCCGCATGCATGGCTTTGACGAAAACGCGCCGAGCGACATTCCTCCGGTCTAAAGCGCAATGAGATTGGGATGAATCATCATCGCGCTTTAGGTTGTTGTTTGAGCATGATCTTTTCGGAAAACCGCTGCACACTTTTCCGGATCATGCTCTAGTTGAGCCGGAGGCAACAAAAACATCAAAGATGGGGATGGAATGAGCGACGCTGCAACCGACGTAAAAGAAGAAAAAGAAGCCGATCACCATCCCTATTTCCGGCCCAGGGACGCAGCCACGCTGATCCTGATCGACCGCTCCGGCGAAAAGCCGAAGGTGCTGGTGGGCAAGCGCCACGACAAGGTGGTGTTCATGCCGGGCAAGTATGTCTTCCCGGGCGGCCGCGTCGACAAGTCGGATAACCGCGTTCCCGTCGCCGCTCCCATTTCGCCGGAGCTCGAGGCCAATCTGCTCAAGGGCAGCCCGAAGATCGCGCCATCGCGGGCGCGCGCGCTGGCCGTTGCCGCCATCCGCGAGGCCTGCGAGGAAACCGGACTCTGCCTCGGCTGCAAAGTCGACAAGCCGGTGAAGCTCGACGGCGCCTGGTCGCCGTTCGCGGAAGCCGGCCTGCTGCCCGATCCGTCCGGCCTGTTCCTGATCGCGCGCGCAATCACCCCGCCCGGCCGCGTCCGCCGCTTCGACACGCGCTTCTTCACGGCCGACGCATCAGCCATCGCGCACCGCGTCGAAGGCGTGATCCATGCCGACGCCGAATTGGTCGAACTGGTATGGGTCGAGATCGGCTCGCAGCCGCTCGCGGACGCGCATGCCATGACCAAGAACGTGCTCGCCGAACTCGACCGCCGTCTCGCCACCGGCCCGCTGCACCACGATGCGCCGGTACCGTTCTTCCACTTCTACGGCGGCAAGATGCAGAAAGACGTGCTGGGGGCGTAAGGTGAATGGTGCCAATATTGCGCATTGTGCCCATCGGCGCTTCATCCAAGTGTGGACCCGCTTCGCGCAGAAGCAAAGACCGAGGGCTTCCGTTTCATCGACAGATTGGTCGACGATTGGACCTCGGATTCGAACAGATTCAACCGACTGGGCGAGCAATTTGTCGGAGCCTTCACGGCAGGCGCTTTGGTGGGAATTTGCGGCCTTAATCGCGACCCATCTTTCTGGCGGTCGAGAACGAGACGGCCTCACACGTGAAATCACTGCAGCGGCAATAGCCGCCCGGCTCCGGGCAACTTCTCCAAGCCGCGACTTTCGCCGCACTCCCCTTTTGCCCGAGTATGAGATAGTAAGATATTGTCATACCGCTCTTGTTAGGCTAGGATGGCAGTTATGGAACGCATGACGATCACACTGACCGACGATCAGGCCGACAGCATCAAGGCTGCGGTCTCTAGCGGCGACTACGCTTCACATAGCGAAGTAATCCGCGAGGCATTGCGCGATTGGGCACTCAACCAGTCGTTCCGCAAGCAAGCGTTGGCTGAGCTAAGAGGTGAGATCGCAAAAGGCGTTGCAGATGTTAAGGCGGGCCGGGTCCGCGATTTCGACGCAGACAGCATTATCGAACAAGGAAAACGGCGATTAGCCGCGCGCAACTCCCGCTCCGCATAGCTGACACGGCCGCAGCCGATCTCGCTGAGATTTGGGCCTTCATCGCGGAAGATTTGCGGACCGCAGCAGATACATTTGTGCGGGAGATTGTTGCCAAATTTCAGCCACTTCGGCAATTCCCTGAAATGAGAGCAGCGCGAGAACAGTTGGCGGAAGGCCTGCGTGCGATACCGTATCGCGACTACGTCATCTATTACCTCGCCGAGCCCGACGCGTTGGTGATCGCGCGCGTGTTGCACGGTGCGCGCGATGCCAGAGCTATTTTTGGCGCGTAACCACAGTCACCAATGGTGTGAGGTGCGCTTCCAAATATCCGGCCCGCCCCGCCACGATACCCGGTGCCGTTCTTCCATTTCTACGGTGGCAAGATGCAGAAGGACGTGCTGGGCGCGTAAGCGCGCCGATCAGCGAACGGCGCCCATAACCGAAGGCAGCATTTTGCTTGCGACCAGCCGGTGCCCCTCCGCCGTGAAGTGAATGCCGTCCGGCTGCAGATATTGACGCAAGGCGGCATTCCACCACATCGGAATAATTCTGATGCCTCGGCTGCGAAGCCGCCCCTCGGATCGCGGCCAACTCCGCGTTCTGGTCCCCCTTACCCAGCCGCCTCCCGTTCCAACCGCCGCCATATCGATCAAGGAGCACGATCTTCGTCCCCTGGCGGACCGCGGAATCGAGCCGGGCCAGCATTCCCGCATTGGTATCCCCGTTAAATCCGGCGTTCGTCACATGAACGTTGCGGCCCTTCGCCACCGGCATGCCCTCCGAGCAGGAATAGCCTTGCTGCAAAAGTCATGTGCTCTCGATCCGCGCCCACCCCGAGGAGTGACGTGGAAATGTCCTCCGAACGTCGCTTTATTCGTAAAATTCTTCTCAGGCCGACCTGATGGCGTCGCCCCCAACGGCTCCCTATCTCTTCATCAACAATAACAGCGGACGGAACGGCGCAATGGCACAGCGGCAACTCAAGCTCGGCGCGTTCATGCGGCCGGTCTCGATCCACACCGGCGCATGGCGCTACCCCGGCGCCTGGCCTGACGCGAACTTCAACTTCCCGCACATCAAGCGGCTGATCCAGAAGCTGGAGGCCGGCAAGTTCGATGCCTTCTTCATGGCCGATCATCTGGCCGTGCTGAACATGCCGGTGAATGCGCTGAAGCGCAGCCACACCGTCACCTCGTTCGAACCGTTCACGCTGCTGTCGGCGCTGGCCGGCGCCACCGAACATATCGGCCTGATCGCGACCGGATCGACCACGTTCGACGAGCCCTACCATGTCGCGCGCCGTTTCGCCTCGCTCGACCACATCTCGGGCGGCCGCGCCGGCTGGAATATCGTCACCACCTCGAATCCGGACGCGGCGCTGAATTTCGGGCTCGACGACCACATGGAGCACGCCGAGCGCTACAAGCGGGCGCGCGAATTCTATGACGTCGTTACCGGCCTGTGGGATTCCTTTGCCGACGACGCCTTCGTGCGCGACGTCGAGAGCGGGCTCTATTTCGATCCCGAAAAAATGCACGTGCTCAATCACAAGGGCAAATATCTCTCGGTGCGCGGGCCGCTCAACATCGCCCGCCCGGTGCAGGGCTGGCCGCTGATCGTGCAGGCCGGCGCGTCCGAGGACGGCAGGCAGCTCGCGGCGGAGACCGCGGAGGCCGTGTTCACCGGCGGCGGCAGCCTCGCCGACGGACAGAAGCTCTATGCCGACATCAAGGGCCGCATGGAGAAGATCGGCCGCGATCCCGAGCACCTGAAGATCCTGCCCGGCGCCTTCGTCGTGGTCGGCGACAGCGTCGAGGAAGCCAAAGAGAAGCGCGCGCTGCTCGACAGCCGGGTGCATTATGACAGCGCCATCGCCTCGCTCTCGGTGCAGCTCGGCACCGATGCCTCCGGCTTCGACCCGGACGGACAATTGCCGCCGATCCCGGAAACCAACGCCAGCAAGAGCGGCCGCCAGCGCCTGGTCGATGCCGCCGCGCGCGACAAGCTCACCGTGCGCCAGCTCGCCCAGCGCGTCGGCGGCTATGGCGGGCTGTCCTTTGTCGGCACGCCCAAGACCATTGCCGACCAGATGGAGGACTGGCTGGTGAGCCGCGGCAGTGACGGCTTCAACATCATGTTCCCGTTCCTGCCCGCCGGGCTCGACGATTTCGTCGACAAGGTGATTCCGGAACTGCAGAAGCGCGGGATATTCCGGAAGGAATATGAGGGCCGGACGTTGCGGGAGAATCTGGGGCTGCCGAGGCCGAAAAACCGGTTCTTCGAGGGTTAATCACCCCTATTCGACCCGGTTTTGGCCCCGAAAACCTTGACTTTGAGCTGTCAGAGGCTAGGTTGCGCGGCAAATGCAGGCCGGTTTGGCCGGCGCCTGATATCCCCTATTTGAGGTTCTGAACATGGCCAAAGCGGTCACCATCAAGGTCAAGCTCGTCTCCACGGCGGATACCGGCTTCTATTACGTCGCCAAGAAGAATTCGCGCACCATGACCGACAAAATGGTCAAGAAGAAGTATGACCCGGTCGCGCGCAAGCACGTCGAGTTCAAGGAAGCCAAGATCAAGTAAGTCGCAAGGCTTATCGCCGGCGGTTTGAACGGGGTCCTTTCGGGCCCCGTTTTTGATTCCGGCGTCTCAGGAATTACGCCGCCCGCAGTTGCGGCGGCCCGCTCGGCCGGATCAGCGCGAAGGCGACCTGGATGATGCCGCCGGCGAGCCCCAGCGCGACGCCGATCCGCCACGCCATGGTGTAGGAGCCGAGTTGGTCGTAGATCAGCCCGCCGCCGTAAGCACCGAGGAACGAGCCGATCTGATGGCTCATGAAGGCGAGGCCCTGAATCATCGCCTGCCATTTCAGGCCGAACATTTGGGCGACGGCGCCCGCAACCAGCGGCCCCACGCCCATCCACAGGAAGCCCATGATCGCGCCGAACAACAGCGTGGTCGCCGGCGTCGCCGGCAGCATGAAGTACCAGGCAAGGGCGATCGAGCGGAAGATGTAGATGGCGCCGAGCAGCGCCAGCTTGTTCCAGCGCTGACCGGCCCAGCCGAAGAACAGGCTGCCCAGCACGTTGAAGCCGCCGATCATGCCGAGCGTCTGCGCGCTCAGCATCGGATCGAGGCCGCAGATCAGGAGATAGGACGGCAGATGCGTGGTCAGGAACACGAGCTGCATGCCGCAGACGAAATAGGCGCAGGTCATCACCACGAAGGATGCGTTGCCGAAGGCGACCTTTGCCGCCGTTGCAGCCGAGGCGTCGCCGATGTCGTCGGCGTCCCTGGGCGGCAGTGGAATCCTGTCGGCGCGGCCGGCGTACCAGGCGGCCGGCAGCATGAACAGCGACAGGATCACGAATCCGGCGACGCCGACGCGCCAGCCAAAGCCTTCGTTCAACATCTGGCCGATCGGCGCCGACAGCAATGCGCCGAGCGATCCCGCCGCCGAGACCATGCCCATCACGGTGCTGCGCACGGTGGCCGGCACGGCGCGCGCCGACACCGACATCGCGATCGCATTGGCCGTACAGGCCAGCGAGGCGCCGATCAGCAAGCCCGCGCCAATCAGGATCGGAATCATCCCGTGCGCGGTCGCCATCAATGCCAGGCCGACGATGTACAGCAGCGAGCCCACGATCATGATCGGGCGAAATCCGTAGCGCACCGTCATGGCGCCGGCGACCGGCTGCAGGAATCCCCAGGCGAGATTCTGCACGGCCAGCGCCAATGTGAACTGCGACACCGAAATTCCGATGTCGTGCGTCAGCGGCTGCATGAAGATGCCAAAACTCTGCCGCAGGCCCATGCTGAGCGTGAGCATGATCGACGCGCCGATCAGGATCGGCAGTGTCGGACGCAGGATCTGCAGCAGGGGCATTGTTTTTAGTCTCCCGGAGGGGCGCCAGTCGAACGCCGCGTCCTGCAATCGATATCTGAAATAGGTACACAGACCTGTGTAACTAGGCTATAAGGAGGCCCTGCTGTCAAGCTAACGGTGACCCGCGCATTCGCATGGCTACCTTGCCCGCCAAACCCGACATGAAGGACCGCATTCTGCAGACCGCGGACAGGCTGTTCTATCTGCGGGGAATTCGCGCGGCAGGCGTCGACACCATCGCGGCCGAAATCGGCATCAGCAAGCGCACGCTCTACAATCATTTTCCGTCCAAGGACGCGCTGATCACGGCCTATCTGGCGCGGCGCTTCGTCGCCCCGCGCCCCTCGGACAAGTCGCCGGTGGAGCAGATTCTCGGCACCTTCGATTCGCTGGAGCGGCGCTTTTCGGCCAGGGATTTTCGCGGCTGCCCGTTCGTCAATGCGGTGGCAGAACTCGGCGACGAGGGTCGATCGGTTCGCAAGATCGCCGTCGCGTTCAAGGAAAGCCGCCGCCTCTGGTTTCGCGACTTGCTGGTGCAAATCGGCGTTGCGGATGCCGAAGCGCTGGCGACGCAGCTCGCCCTGCTGGTCGACGGCTCGATTGCACAGGACCTCGTCCGCAACGATCCCGCCATGGCGCGCGCAGCGAAGGAAGCTGCCACGGTGCTGCTGAGGAATGCCGGCGTGAAGGTCGGCGGAGGTGACGCCGCAGGCAAAGCTGGGGCAAAGAAGCCCCGGCCCTCGCCGCTAGATTGAGGCAATCGACCTCCACACGTCGTGCTTGCGAACGCAGGGACGACACCGTCAAATTAGGGAGCGAAAATGGAAGACCTGAGAGTGACCGCGACGGGTTACGACTTCAAGCCGGCCCGCGCGGCGATGCAGCGTTACGTCGACAATAATCTGCTGTCGGGCGTCTCCTGGGCGGTCATGGTCGGGCGCGAACTTGCCGACGTGAACTGCGTCGGATGGGCCGACAAGGAAGCGCAGGTGCCGCTTCGCACCGATCATATCTTCCGGGTCTTTTCCAACACCAAGCTGGTCACCTCCTGCGCGGTGCTGCTGCTGTCAGAACAAGGCCGGCTGAAGCTCGATGATCCCGTCGAAAAATTCATTCCGCAGCTCGGAAATCGCAAAGTCTTGCGGCCGGGCGCCACCTCGCTGGACAACACCGAACCGGCCGCACGCTCGATCACCATCCGTCATCTGCTGAGCCACAGTTCGGGGCTGAGCTACGGCTTCTTCGATCCGGGATCGCTGATCTACACCGCGCTGAACGATCGCGGCGCGCACGATCCCGGGACGACCCTGGCGCAGATGGTCGACGTGCTCGCGGACATACCGCTGATCTATCATCCCGGCACGTCCTGGGAATATTCGCTCGCCACCGACGTTCTGTCGCGGCTGGTCGAGGTCGTCAGCGGCGAGAGTTTTGACACGTTCATCCAGGCGCGCATCTTCGCTCCGCTCGGCATGGCCGATACCGGGTTCGTCGTTCCGGGAAAGGATCGCGATCGCCTCGTCGCCTATTACGCCGGCGCCGACCTGATGGAGCCGATGAAGCCGGGCCTGACGCGGACCGACAACTCGCCATTCCCCGGCGCCTATCTCACCCCGATCGCGCGGCTCAGTGGCGGTGGCGGCCTGGTATCGACGCTGCACGACATGGTGGCGCTGATCCGCAGCCTGTTGCCTGGCGGCCCGACCCTGCTCAAGCCGGAGACAACAGCGCAGATGGCGTCCAACCAATTGCCCGAAGGACAGTGGATCCGCTTTGCGCTGCTCGGAGAGCAGCCCGGCAAGGCCTTCGGTCTCGCCGGCGGGTTGATCCTGCAGCCCTCGCGGTTCGATCATCCCGATGCTGCAGGCGAGCTCTATTGGGGCGGCGTCGGCGGCACCCAATGGTGGATCTCGCCGAAGCGCAACATGGCCGGCGTCATGATGGCGCAGCGGCAGATGTCGTTCACCCACCCATTCTCGTTCGAGTTCAAGCGGCTGGCTTATGAGACGGTGAAGCAGCGCGAGGAACTGCCCGCGTCGGCCTGAGTATCCCCCCACAACGACTGTCGTCACCCGCCTTGTGCGCAATTGCGCACTGGGCGGGTGATGACAGCGAGTGAATTGATACGAAGACCTACGCCTACGCCGCCGCCGCAACCACCCGGTTGCGGCCGTCATTCTTGGCGCGGTAGAGCGCGGTGTCGGCGCGCTTGAGCACGTCGGCGACCGGTTCGTCCTTGCGGTCCAGCGTCGCCAGCCCGATCGAGATCGTGACGTCGATGCGCTTGGTGCCCTTGTTGACGGCAAAGGTTTCGCCGGCGATCGAGCGGCGCAGGCGCTCGGCGATTAGCCCTGCGACCTGGATGTCGGTTTCCGGCATCACGATGACGAATTCCTCGCCGCCGTACCGGCAAGCGAGATCGATGCCGCGGATCGACTTGCGGATGCGCACGGCGAATTCGCGCAGCACGTCGTCGCCGGCGTCGTGGCCGTAGGTGTCGTTGATCGACTTGAAGTAGTCGATATCGAGGATCATCAGCGAGAGCGGCTTGGCGCGGCTCGAGGCCTGCTCGCCGAGTGTCGACAGATGGCTTTCCATATAGCGGCGGTTGTGCAGCCCGGTCAGCGCGTCGGTAATCGCCATTTCGATCGAGTTCTGCACATTGTCGCGCAGATGGTCGGTGTAGCGCCGCTTGCGGATCTGGGTGCGCGCCCGCGCCAGCAATTCGTTCTTGTCGACCGGGCGCAGCAGATAGTCGTTGACGCCGATTTCGAGCCCGCGCAGCAGCCGCGAATTGTTGTCGGCATCGGAGATGGCGAGGATCGGCAACTGGCGGGTGCGCTCCAGCGAGCGCGCCTGGCTGCACAGCCGCAGCCCGTCGTAATTTTCCAGGCCCAGCGAAACGATCAGGAGATCGTAATTGCCTTCGGCGGCGTGAAACAGAGCTTCCGCCGGATTGATCTCGACATCGACGGTGTGCTCGGCGGCCAGGATCGGCGCCAGCCGCTCGTAGGACGACGGCCGGTCGTCGACCAGGAGGATCCGTCCGCCGACACCCTTGTCGGCGATGGCGCTGCGCTCGGGTGCCGCCATGCCGATCTCGAGCGAGGTGATGGCGCGCATGCGCAGCTCGTCGGTCATCATCTTCAGCCGCGTCAGCGAGCGGACGCGCGCAATCAGGACGACGTCGGAGACCGGCTTGGTGAGGAAATCATCGGCGCCGGCTTCGAGGCCGCGAACGCGATCGGACGGGCTGTCGAGTGCGGTGACGATCACGACCGGAATGAAATGGGTGGCCGGGTTGGACTTGAGCCGGCGGCAGACCTCGAAACCGTCCATGTCGGGCATCATGACGTCGAGCAGGATGATGTCGCATTCCGAACGCGAACAGATGTCGAGCGCCTCGGTGCCGTTACAAGCCGTCAGCACGTCGAAATATTCGGCCGACAGCCGGGCTTCCAGCAGCTTGACGTTCGCGGGAACGTCATCGACGACAAGGATACGCGCAGACATTGAAACTCACTCCTACCCGATAAAGCGCCGCACCGTTTCAATGAACTTGCCGACCGAAATCGGCTTGGACAGATAGGCTTCGCAGCCACCCTCGCGGATGCGCTCTTCGTCGCCCTTCATCGCAAAGGCGGTGACGGCGACCACCGGAATGGCGCGCAACTCCGGATCGTCCTTGATCCAGCGCGTCACTTCGAGGCCCGACACCTGCGGAAGCTGAATGTCCATGAGGATCAGGTCGGGGCGCATCTTGCGGACAAGATCGAGCGCCTCGAAACCGTTGCTGGTCCCCGAGGTCTGATAGCCGTGCGCTTCCAACAGATCGCGAAAGAGCTTCATGTTAAGCTCGTTGTCCTCCACGATCAGGACGGTTTTTGCCATCCCGTCCCTCCCCTCTTCTTCAGGAAACAAGTCCGGCTCTTCAGCACGTCGCTACCGCCGCCGCCCCTTGCCGAAAAGTGAATTCAAACTAACGTCAGATTCGCTCGAAAGCCGTTAAACCGATGCACCAACTTTTACGAAGCGGTTTCTGATTGTTGAACAAACTCCGCAGACTCGGGCATGATGGTTCCCAAATTAGAGACCACAAGTTAACGGAAAGGCAAACAAAACTTTTGAAAAAGCCTGTTCACAACCCTCGCGAAGTGGCTGAAATCGTTGCAGTTCAGGCGCTCAGCTTCATCGCCGGCGAGCCCGAGCGGCTGGGCCTTTTCCTGGCCGAAAGCGGCATCGGCCCGGAGACATTGCGGACCGCGGCGGCCGACCCACAATTTTTGGCCTCGGTGCTCGATTTCGTGCTGCGCGACGACGCAACCGTCAAGGCATTTGCGGGCGCCTCGCAACTCCACCCGACCAACATTGCCGCCGCCCGCGAAGTGCTCGGCGACCCGCATTGGGAGCGCGACGTGCCGTGAGCGCCCCGGCGCCACTCCTGGACGGGCCACGCGCCTTCTGCCGGGATTGTCTCGGCGACCTCGACATCAAGGCCAGACGGTGCGGCACATGCGGTTCCCCGCGTCTCGTCCGCCACCACGCCCTTCCCTCGCTGACGCTTGCGCACATCGATTGCGACGCCTTCTACGCCACGGTGGAGAAGCGCGACAACCCTGATATCGCCGACAAGCCTGTCATCATCGGCGGCGGCAAGCGCGGCGTCGTGTCGGCCGCCTGCTACGTTTCGCGCACCTATGGCGTGCGTTCGGCGATGCCGATGTTCAAGGCGCTGGACCTATGCCCCCAGGCGATCGTGATCCCGCCGGACATCGCCAAATATGTCCGCGTCGGCCGCGAGGTACGGCAGGCCATGCAGACGCTGACGCCGCTGGTGGAACCGCTGTCGATCGATGAAGCGTTTCTCGACCTCGCCGGCACCCAGCGCGTCCACGGCATGATCCCCGCCAAAGTGCTGGCGCGCTTCGCCCGCGACGTCGAGCGCGACATCGGCATCACGGTGTCGGTCGGCCTGTCCTGCAACAAGTTCCTGGCCAAGATCGCCTCCGATCTCGACAAACCCCGCGGCTTCGCCACGCTCGACCAGGACGAGGCCAGGGAGATGCTGGCGGACAAGCCGGTCGGCTTCATCTACGGCGTCGGCCCCGCCACCCAGGAAAAGCTGCTGCAGCGGGGGTTTCGCAGCATTGCCGACCTGCAGCGCGCCGACGAGGTCGAATTGATGAAGCAGTTCGGCGGCGAAGGCCGCCGCCTGTGGCGGCTGGCGCGCGGCATCGACGACCGCAGCGTGGTGCCGGACCGCGGCGCCAAGACGATCTCGAGCGAGACCACGTTCGAGACCGACATCCGAGACTTCGCCACGCTGGAACGGCTGTTGTGGCGCCTGTCGGAGAAAGTATCGTCGCGGTTGAAGAACGGCAATCTCGCAGGCTGCACCATCACGCTGAAGCTGAAGACCGCCGACTTCCGCCAGCGCACCCGCTCGCAATCGATCCAGGCGCCGACCCAGCTCGCCGCCAAGATTTTTGCGGTGTCGCGCGAGATGCTGGCCAAGGAGATCGACGGCACGGCGTTTCGCCTGATGGGCACCGGCGTCAGTGCGCTGCGCGAGGACTCGCGCGGCGACGACAGCGACATGCTCGACCGCCGCTCGGCCCACGCCGAGCGCGCGATGGATGATTTGCGGAAGAAGTTCGGCAACGCCGCCGTGATCCGCGGCATCGCGTACAAGGGACCGGCGAAGGAAGACGAGGAGGAAGAGGAGTAAACAGCTCCCTCCCCGCCATTGCGACGTCAATCCACCACCGCCACGGCCTCGATCTCGATCAGCCATTCAGGGGCCGCCAGCGCCGAGACGCCCACGAGCGTGCTCGCCGGCGGTTCAATACCCTCAAAGAAGACCGAGCGCGCCTTGCCGATGGTGGGGCGGAGCTCCGGCTTGTAGCCGACGACGAAGGTGGTGATCTTGACGATATCGGCATAGGTCGCGCCGGCGGATTTCAGCGCCAGGCCGATATTGGTCATCACCTGCGTGGTCTGCGCGCCAATGTCGCCCTCGCCGACCACCCGTCCCTCCTCGTCGGTGGAGACCTGTCCGGAGAGATAGATCGTGCGCGCGCCGGAAGCCGTGACGACATGGGAATAGGCCGGATTGTGGTGCAGTCCGCTTGGCCGAAGCTTCTCGATCTTGCTCATGGTTACGCCTCCCTGATATGCGTGGTTGGCCACAGCGTATCCGGGTCCGGCGCTCTCGGCCAGAGCAGGTCTCGAAGGCCTCGGAGGGCCGCCTCGGCTGGAGGAATGGTCCGGCTGCGCGGCGGCAGTCAGAGCATCTTCTCGACGACCTTGGTCATGTCCGCCGCCGAGAAGGCCCGCAACGACTCGGTGCGAACATTGCCGAGCGCGCCGAGAGTCAAACTTAGCGTCATCGCGGAAGATTCATCCGGCGCATCGAGGATCGTCACAACATCATACCGTCCCTGCGTCCAGAACAGTTCCTTAACAGTGACCCCGAACGTCTCGGCCATCTTCTTGAAAGCCTCTGCCCGCTTCGGTGACTCCTTGGCGTTGCGGATTCCCTGGTCGGTGAAGTTGCCAAGCACGACATAAGTAACCATCGTCGCTCTCCCTGGTTGTCGGTGTCAGCCGGCCGAATTGTCCGGCTGCACCGATAGATCAGCGTTCCCGGCCCATCGGCGGCATTACGCGATCGGCTTGTTGCCGGCAAACAACCACAGTCACGTCGCTTCGCTCCGCCGCCCCGTCAGGTGGCCGAGCAAATCCATCGGCAGCGGAAACACCACGGTCGACGACCGCTCGCCGGCAATGTCGTGCAGTGCCGCAAAATAGCGCAATTGCATCGCCTGCGGTTCCTGCGCCAGCGTTCGTCCGGCCTCGACGAGCTTCTCGGCGGCTTGCTGCTCGCCCATCGCATTGATCACCTTCGCGCGCCGCAACCGCTCCGCCTCGGCCTGCTTGGCAATCGCGCGCACCATGGTTTCGTTGATGTCGATATCCTTGATCTCGACGGTGGTGACCTTGATGCCCCAGATGTCGGTCTGCTGGTCGAGAATCTCCTGGACATCGGCATTGAGCCGGTCCCGTTCGGCCAGCATCTCGTCCAGTTCGTGCTTGCCGAGCACCGAGCGCAGCGTGGTCTGCGCCAATTGGCTGGTCGCAGCCATGTAATCGCTGACCTTGATGATCGCACGTTCGGGATCGATGATGCGGAAGTAGAGAACGGCATTGACCTTGACCGAAACGTTGTCGCGCGAAATCACGTCCTGCGGCGGCACGACCTGTACCATCACCCGGAGATCGACCTTCACCATCTGCTGCACGACCGGAATCAGGATAATCAATCCCGGGCCTTTCACACCGGTGAAGCGGCCGAGCGTGAACACGACGCCTCGCTCGTATTCCCGCAGGATGCGAATGGCCGAGGACAGAAACAGGACAACGAGCACCGCGAGCGCCGCATAAGTCAAATAATCAAGCATCATCACGTACCTCCTTCGCGAGCGGTCAGCACCGGCAGGCGCCGTACCACCAGCGTCAAATCCACGATGTTGGCGATCTCGACCACCTCTCCGGGCCTGAAGTCTTCAGTGCCGCGCGCCTGCCAGCGCTCTCCATGGGCGAAGACATGACCTTCGCTCTCGGACCAGTCGAGGATTTCGGCGGGCAGGCCGCGCATGGCTTGCGCGCCGAGCCGCACAGGACCTTTGCGGGCCCGTCGAAGCAAGTTGAGGATAACCAGAAGCAGGCTTACGAAGATCGCTGTCGCGATGCCGATCACCGGCCAGGACAGCCGGAATCCGGGCGCTTCGATCTCGAACAGCATCGCCGCTCCGAGCACGAATGCGATGATCCCGCCGAGACCGAGAACCACGGTCGGGTTGTAGACTTCGATCACAAGGAGCGTGATCCCCAGCAGGATCAGGCCGAGACCCGCATAGTTGACCGGCAGCATATTGAGCGCATAGAGGCCCAGCAGCAGACAGATCGTGCCGATCACCCCGGGCGCGACTGTTCCGGGCGAGGAAAATTCGAAAATCAGCCCGTAAATGCCGACCAGCATGAGAATGAAGGCAATGTTGGGATCGGTGATGACCCTCAGAAATTGCGAGATCCATCCGGGATCGATCGCTTCACGCGCGGCATCCTTGGTCGCCAGATGCCGTATGTCGCCACCTGCCATCTCGACCGCGCGACCATCGATTTGTCTGAGCAGTTCGGCCTGGTCGCGTGCGATGAGGTCGATGACGTTCTCCTGCAATGCGGCTTTGGCGGAAAGACTGGCGGCCTCCCGCACCGCCTTCTCCGCCCAATCCGCATTGCGGCCGCGCATCTCGGCAAGACTGCGGATCAAGGCAACGGCGTCGTTGGTCGCCTTCGCCGCCATGGCATCCTTCGTCCCCGGCTTCTGGTCGCCGCCGTCCTTCTTGCTCTTGTCGGGGGTGGCTTCAGGCAGCCCCGGCAGCGGGCCGCCAATCTGCACCGGCGTCGCGGCGCCGAGATTGGTGCCCGGCGCCATGGCCGCGATATGCGTGGCGTAGAGGATGTAGGTTCCGGCGCTGGCCGCATGGGCTCCGGAGGGCGCAACATAGCCGACGACGGGAACGCGCGACGCCAGCACGTCTGCGATAATCTCGCGCATGCTGGTTGAGAGACCGCCTGGCGTATTCATGCGCAGAACGACCACCTCGGCATGTCGTTCGCTTGCCTTGGTCAGCGCATCCTTCACGTAACGGGCCGTTGCCGGGCCGATCGCTCCGTCTACCGAAATGGTCAGCGCAAGCTTGCTGTTGTTCTCGCCCGCCGAGACGGCAAGGGGAGAGACAAAAAGAGCTGCGACCGCAGCGGCCGCAACGACAAGAGCCGCCTGTACGCTCCGCACAGCAAAGACTCCCTTATCGCAATGATATGGGGTCTTCTCGTCGGATCTCAATATCCCCGGGATTGGCGGTCGGCGGCGCTTCCCGGTGAAGCGGGCCCGCGGGCGTTCGAACTGAAGTCCGCGGACTTCACTTACACGGCTTGGAATCCCTGACGTCGAAGCGGCCCATCGCGCCTGCGATCACGAAATCGTTGTAGTCGAGCATCAGCGCGCGGGAGACGCCGTTCTCGAACAGCTCGAACGACATCGCGTAAACCGGCGTCTGCTCGCCTTCCTTCGTCTTGGCGTCGCGGTCGTAATAGCTCACGGTCACCGGCCAGCGGGTAAGCGTCTTCATCTGGTCGTTGTCGGTCGACGGGTCGGGGGACGCGATGCTGCGACTGCCAGGGATAGGCTGCCCGATCACCGCCAGCGTGTTGTAGACCCTCTCGCCATTGTCGGAGCCGTCATAGACCATCAGCTCCAGCACCGACTTGCCCTCGCGGGCGGCGGCGATGATGTGCTGGATCTGCTCGGTCGGAAACACGGTCTTGCCGTCGAGTTCGAACGTCTTGGCCACCGGCTGCTTCAGCTTGACCTTGATATGGTCGCCGACCCGCTCTGCCATGCCGTCGACCGGCGTGGAGGCGCTGTCGTTCATCCGCGAGTCGATCTTGAAGCGGTAGCTCTTGCCGTCGGCGTCCTCCCAGGAATGCGAGCGCAGGTCGCTCAGCGTCAGCTTGCCCTCGCCGCTGTCGAGCTCCGATACCTGGCGGAATTCGGACGTGTAGCCCTCGCAGGCACTGCCGGAGAAATTGTAGAGGATGCGTCCCCGCGCCCCACTGATCGCGTTGGTCCCGCGCGACTTGACCAGCTTCAATTCATAGAGCGCCTGGTGGGCGAGAAACGGCCCGCCGGCACCGGCCACCGCCGGTTCGTTTGCGAAATTTGAGAGCAAAACGGCCGCAGCCGAGAACACCAAAGCACGAACCGGAACCGGAAACGAGCGAGCCATGTCCTGTCTTTTCCTCGATGGAGATTCGTTACATTAGTGATGGCCCCATTGCGTCGCAACTAGGGCACCGCTCCGGAACCGCGGGAATTTGACGGCGGGAACGTTGTTTTTCGGCATTTCTACGGGGGACGAACGCCAACGGCTTCGCGACGCGCCGTCAAATGCTACCTCGCTTGCAACATGCGGCGCGATGCGCGAAACAGTGCCGCCCGATCGCGGGTCAGAACAGTCACATCTCGAGTGGGGGCAACACATGGCGGGTACGGTCGAACAGAAGCTGGCGGAAAAAGGCATCGTGCTGAACGAGCCGCGTACCCCGATGGCGAACTATGTCGGCTTTGTCCGCAGCGGCAATCTGCTGTTCGTCTCCGGCCAGGTCTGTGCCAATGCCGAGGGCAAGCTGATCGCCAAGGGCAAGCTCGGGGCCGGCGTCACCATCGAACAGGGCTATGCCGCCGCCGAAGGCTGTGGCGTCAACCTGCTGGCCCAGGTCAAGGCCGCGCTCGGCGACCTCGACAAGGTCGTGCGCGTGGTCCGGCTCGGCGGCTTCATCAATTCCGCGCCCGATTTCCTCGACGGACCCAAGGTGCTCAATGGCGCCTCCGACCTGATGGTCGCAGCCTTCGGCGACAAGGGCCGGCACGCCCGCACCACCGTCGGCGTCGCCTCGCTGCCCTCGGATGCCGCAGTCGAGGTGGACGCCATCTTCGAAGTGGCCTGAGCGGGACACCTCTGATGCGCGCGCCGGACTGGCTGACGGCTCGGCCGGTCGCTCACCGCGGCCTGCACGACATTTCGCGCGGGATCGTCGAGAACATGCCGGCCGCCGCGCAAGCCGCCATCGGCGGCAATTTCGCCATCGAATGCGACATCCAGCTCTCGTCCGACGGCGAGGCGATGGTGCATCATGACAATGCGCTGGGCCGCCTCACCGACGGCGCCGGCGCGCTGCTCGGCAAGACCGCGGCCGAACTGAAAGCGGTCACGTTCAAAAATACGCCGGAGCGGATGATGACGCTCGGCGATCTCTGCGCCCTCGTCGCCAGCCGCGTCCCGCTGGTGATCGAGGTCAAGAGCCATTTCGACGGCGACCGCCGGCTGGTGAAGCGGATGGCGGAGGTGCTGGCTTCCTATGATGGGCCTGCAGTCGGCATGTCCTTCGATCCGGATCAGGTGGTGGCATTGCGCGAACTGATCCCCACCCGCGCGCGCGGCATCGTGGCCGAGCGCGAATATACCGCCGAGGAATGGCCGGAAGCCTCACCGGAGCAGCGCCACGGCATGACGCATCTGCGCCACGCGTTCCGCAGCCGGCCGCACTTCGTGGCCTATTGGGTGAACGAATTGCCCGCCGCCGCCCCCTGGATCGCCCGCAACATCTTCGGCCTGCCGCTGCTCGCCTGGACCGTGCGTACGCCGGAGCAGCGCGCGCGGGCTGCGCGCCATGCCGACCAGATGATCTTCGAGGGGTTCCTGCCGGGAACCTGATACGCGCCCGCCCACCTTGAACTCGCGCCCGCGATGCACGATCTTTGCAAGGGCGTTGGTCACCTCGGGCGATGGCTGATCGCAGATGGGACCGGTTTGAATTTCTAGATGGCGTCATCCGAAATCACCCTCGAAGCCGTTCCCGCCGCCGCCGACATCGAGGCCGCGGATTGGGATGCCTGCGCCAATCCGGCCGGCGATCCGAACAGCCTCGAAAATCTCGACACGCTGGCCTCATCCGAGGGTTCCTGCGCGGTTTCAAAACCAGCCTATAACCCCTTCGTTTCGCACGCGTTTTTTGCCGCCGCCGAAGCCTCCGGCTCGGCCAGCCCGCGCACCGGCTGGGCTGCGCGGCACCTTCTGGCGCGGCTTGGCGACGACATTGTCGGGATCGTGCCCTGCTATCTGAAATCGCATTCGCAGGGCGAATATGTCTTCGACCGCGGCTGGGCCGATGCCTATGAGCGCGCGGGCGGACGCTATTATCCGAAGCTGCAGGCCTCGGTCCCCTTCACGCCCGCGACGGGGCCACGGCTGTTGATCCGCGACGGCGTCGATCGCGACCGCATCGGCTCGGCGCTCGCGAGCGGGATGATGGCGCTGTGCAACGCGACCGGCGCCTCCTCCGCGCATGTGACGTTTGCCCGCGAGGGCGAAGCGAAGTTTTTGGGGCAACACGGCTTCCTGCTGCGGAACGACCAGCAGTTTCACTGGCACAATGAAGGCTACGGGACGTTTGAGGATTTCCTGACCTCGCTGAACTCGCGCCATCGCAAGGCGATCAGGCGCGAACGGCGCGAGGCCGTCGCCGCCGGGATCACGATCCATCACCTGACCGGAGCTGATATCACCGAGGAGGCCTGGGACGCATTCTTCGCCTTCTACATGGAGACGGGTTCGCGCAAATGGGGCCGGCCTTATCTCACCCGCAAATTCTTCTCGCTGATCGGCGAGAGCATGAGCCGCGATGTGCTGCTGGTGATGGCCAAGCGCAACGGCCGCTGGATCGCCGGCGCCATCAATTTCATCGGCTCGGATACGCTGTTCGGCCGCAACTGGGGCGCGATCGAGCATCATCCCTTCCTGCATTTCGAGGTCTGCTATTATCAGGCGATCGATTTCGCGATCCAGCGCGGCCTCAAGGTCGTCGAGGCCGGCGCGCAGGGCGAGCACAAGCTGGCGCGCGGCTACCTGCCGCAAACCACCTATTCCGCGCACTTCGTCGCCGATCCCGATCTGCGCCGCGCGATTGCGGATTACCTGAAGCGCGAGCGCGCCTATGTCGCGGAAGTCGGACGCGAGTTGACCGACGCCGGCCCGTTCCGCAAGGCCGCCGACGAAGCTTGACCGCGCCTGCGGCCGAGACGAGATTGCACCAAACTTCGAGGGAACAAGCCATGCCCGCCTACGACAGCAACAACCCCTTCGCAAAAATCCTGCGCGGCGAGTTTCCCTGCCACAAGGTCTACGAGGACGACCACGTGCTGGCGTTCCTCGACATCATGCCGCGCTCGCCGGGCCACACGCTTGTCATCCCGAAGGCCCCCGCCCGCAACATCCTCGACATCACGCCTGACGATTACGCCCACGTCGCCCGCGCCGCCCACAAGATCGCCGCCGCGGCGATGAAGGCGTTCAAGGCCGATGGCATCACCGTGCAGCAGTTCAACGAACCCGCCGGTGGCCAGGTCGTGTTTCACCTGCATATGCATGTGATGCCGCGTCACGACGGCGTAGCGCTATTGCCACCCGCGAGCCGGAAGGAAGATGTCAAGGTGTTGGAAGACAATGCGACCAGGCTGGCCGCGGCGCTGGGGTAGACGGGCCGCCTACTCCGTCTGGAAATCGCCGGGCTGCGGCGGCGCCAGCGGGGTGAACTCGCAGCGGTCGGGCTTGATGTCCAGGAGCGGCGTCTCGTCGAGGCAGTCGAGGCCGCGCACGAAAATGACGTTGCCCTCGATCTTCACGAACTTCACGATCGAGGTTCCGATCGGGTTGGGCCGCACCGGCGAGCGCAGCGAGAACGTGCCGCGGGTCTTCTGGTTGTTCTTCGGGCTTTGCAGCACGAGGTCGCGGCGCGACTGGTGCAGCCAGTAGATCACTTCGAGATTTTCGTAGAAGTCGACGCCCTTGATCGCGGGCACCCACGGCTCGAAAATCTCGAGCCGGCAGACCGGGCCGTCGAGACGGCCCTGCCGCGGCGTCTCCAGCCGCGACTTCCAGGGCGTGCGGATGCGGCCGACGAAGACCAGCCCGGCGTCGCGGGCCGGCGGCATGTCGACGGTGATTTCGCCCTCGCGTACTTCGCTTTCTCGAACCATTCTCTTAGTCCAGTGAAATGTTGAGCGCTTTTATCACGCCCGCCCAGCGCGCGCGATCGGTTGCGACGAATTTGTCGATCTCGGCCTGGCTCTGCGGCCGCAGCGGCGGGAAGCCGACCTTGTCGAGCGAGGCACGGAAGGCATCGTCGTTGAGCGCCTTGTCGAGACTGGCTACGAGCTTCTGCGCGACATCGTCAGGCAGCTTGGCCGGCGCCGACACGCCGTACCAGACGCTGACGCCATAATCGGGATAACCGGCTTCGGCCATGGTCGGCACATCAGGCAGGTCGGGAATGCGTTTCGCCGAAGAGACCGCCAGCGGCCGCAGCAACCCGCCCTTGATCGGCGGCAGCGCGGTGCCGAGCGTATCGAACATCAGATGGATGTTGCCCGACAAGAGGTCAGTCAGCGCCGGACCCGCGCCCTTGTAGGCGACGTGGACCATGTCGACGCCGGCCATCTGCTTGAACATCTCCCCGGCCAGATGAATGGTGCCGCCGGTGCCGGCCGATCCGAAATTGAGTTTTCCGGAATTCTGTTTGGCGTAGGCGACGAACTCGGCGACCGTCTTGGCCGGCACGGAGGGATGCACCTCCATCACGACAGGCAGGTCGGTGACGACAGTCAGCAGGCGAAGGTCCTTCTGCGGGTCATAAGGCAGCTTCTTGTAGAGCAGCGGGTTGAGCACGAAGATCGACGCCGCCGTGAAGAACAGCGTGTAGCCGTCGGGCTCGGATCGCGCCGCGGCTTCCGCGCCGATCGCGCCCTGGGCGCCGGCCTTGTTCTCGACCACCACCGCCTGCTTCAGGTCGCGGGCCAGATAATCGCCGACCATGCGTCCCAGCACATCGGTCGGGCCGCCGGCGGCATAGGGCACGATCAGCTTGATCGGACGCGCCGGATATTCCGCTGCATGGGCTTGCGGCATCGCGCAGATCAGCGCACAGGCCAGCGCCGGCAGTTTGAGCCAGTTCATTTGCGTTTCCCCGGACGTTTCTTGTGCGTCCGACAGTAGCCGATTATCGGCTGCCTGCAATCAACCGAGCCACCATTTCCCGGCCACGAGCATCACCTCGCCGGCGACCACGCCGGCGAAGATCGAGCGCCGCGCCAGCATGAATACGGCAAAGCCGGCGGCGACTGCGCCGTAGCGCAGCCAGTCCGGCACGCCTGCCAGCGCGCCCGGCGGCTGCACGAGAATTTGCGCGATGACGCCGGCGAGGATCGCGGTCGCGACCGCCCTCACCCAGATCAGAAGCTCGGAGCCCTCATCGACGCCGGCGCCGAACCAGAGCCCGGCCATGCGCCAGATCTCGTTGGGCAGGAAGCCCGCGAGAACCAGGACCAGCAGAGCATTCGGGCTGCCGAAGAACTCGCTCATGCCGCCTCCCTCTCCCGCCACCAATGCACGCCATAGGCGATGGTGCCGGCGGTCATGCCGCTGATCAGGATGTCGACGCCGGTGTGCAGCATCGAGATCAACGGAAACAGCGCAAGCCCCAGCACCAGCGCCAGCACGTCCGAGAGTTGCTTGCAGTTGCGCGCGGTCGACAGCAGGAACGCCAGCGGCGTCAGCAGGAGGATAGCGGCCGCAAACAGCGGCGGCAGGTTGGCGGCCAGCCCATAGCCGAGCGTGGTCGCGACCATGCAGACGATGAGGAGGCCGCAGCCGAGCCCATGCGTGAACGCGATGCGCCGCTCGCGCGGCACTTTCGGCAGCAGCCGGTAGCACTCGACCCACAGCGTGACCGCGATGAAATGCGTCACCAGCACGAGATGGCGGCGCCTTGTGCCGGGCGTCTTCAGCAGAGGCAGCACCGACACCACCATCGGAAACAGCCTGATGGCGCTCACCGTCACCGCGATCGCCGCCTGCACCGCGGTTGCGCCTGAGCCGAGCGTCGAGATCAGGATGATCTGCGCCGGCCCCGCCCAGACCAGGACCGTGGAGCCGAGCACCCAGCCCAGGCTGAAATGGCTGTCATGGGCCAGCGCGCCGATACCGAGATAGGTCGCGAACAGCACCAGCGCCAGCACGGTCGACGCAACCGAGCTCACCCCCCACGCGAAAGCGCGAATGGGGCTTTTCCATTGGGGGGAGTCGAGCGGAGGCAGCGCCAAGGGTGACCGAGATCGTATTGAGGCTCAGGCGGATAAGGCTAACGAAAGCGAGCTGCGTCAAGCAACACGGGATTCAGAGCAGTTATGCAGGGCTGCTTCCGAATCCCTCAACCCGGCACGCCCCTGTTCCTCAACACAAAGCACGCCCCGCCTGCCTTGCGGATGCTGTTGCAGAGGCCGTCGGCCTCGTCGCGGGTGTCGGCGCCGAAGCGCACCTGGTAGAACGTCGCCGCGCCGCGGCTGCGCAGGCGCGAGACGAGGATCGAGGGGTCGCGGTTGCCGATCACGCTGGAAAGGCGCGAGACCGCGCGGCCGTACATCGCCAGCGCCTTGTCGCGGGAAAAGCCGGCGGCGAGCTGCACGCCCCATTGCCTGGCGGCGGCGAGCGTCACGCGCTGCTCGAGCCCGGCGACGAAAGGATTGGGCGCCTGTTTGAGGAGCACCATCAGTTCGCGGCAGCTCGCTGTCCGGCGAGGTTCGGGCGCCTTGCCGCCCTTCCCCGCCTTCGCCCAATCCTCCACCGTCGATCCGGTAATGGCCGCGACATAGTTGCGCGTCTCCTGCGGCATCGGCCCGGTGCCGGCCAGCCATTCCTGCACCCGGCGCGGGCCGGCGTTATAGGCGGCGGCCGCCAGCCCGAGATTGCCGAACTGAGCGCGCAGCTCGGCCAAAAACTCCGCCGACTTCGGCAGCGCCTGCACGGGATTGAAGGGATCGAGCAGCCCGCGCTCGTTCGCCGTTCCGGGCATGAACTGCGCGATGCCCTGCGCCCGCGCGCCGCTGCGCGTCACCGGCCCCACCGCACCGGGCTGAAAGCGGCTCTCCTGCCAGATCACGCGCGCGAAGAATTCCAGCGGCAGGCTCGATTCCCGCGCCGCCGATTCGATCATCAGGCACATCGCCTCACGCGCCTCGCTCTCGCGCGCGGACGGGTCCGCTTTCCGGATCCCCGCAGCGCTCGACCGCGTCGCCTCGCCCGCATCCTCGGCGAAGGCGTTCGTCAAGGCGGACGAGAGCCAGACCGTGCAGCACAGGGCGCGAAGAAGCCGACCTCTTTGCATGGCAATTTGCAATCCGGGAGCGCGTGACGGTCAAAACGTCGGTCAACGATTAACGCTTGCGGCTGGATCCACCTTTTTCCGCGACACACTGCCATTTTTGCGCTGCAATTGCTCCAAAATCGGCGTGAGCCGGGCCGCCGTTAGTTTACGTTAATGCCGCATTTTGCGCTGGCCGGATTTTTGCGGCCGACAAAGCGCGGTACAAGTTCCCCGATTTGTTGGGAGACTTCCAATGCAGGACCGGCGTGAGAGCGTGCGCGACAAGGTGATGTATGGCGGCGTCGCCGAGATCGGCGAACGCGGCACGACGCGCGAATGCATCGTCCGCAATATTTCCGATCGTGGCGCCAGCATCGAGTTCAGCAACGATTTCCAGTTGCCGAGGGAGCAGCTATCGCTGCGCGTCGCGCGCAAGGGCCGCTCGTTCCTCGCCAAGGTGGTCTGGTGGCGCGACAATTTCGTCGGCGTCGCGTTCCGGGGCGAAAGCCCGGCCGAGCCGGTCTCCGATCTGGCGGAGCGGCTGCGCAAGAGCGAGATCAAGAAGCGGCAGCTGCAGCGCAAGATCGACGACCTGCTCAACGAGCGCTGAAGCCAGCTACGCACCACAGAAAAAGGCCGGCTGTCGAGCCGGCCTTTTTGCATTCTTGCCTGATCTTGCGCGAAGCCGATCAGACCTTGACCAGCGGGCCCTTCGAGACCGGGCCCTTGGAGCCGCCACCGCCGCCGCCATTGTTCGGACCACCCGATTTCGGCTTGCGCTTGCGCGCCACCGGCAGCTTCTCGGGCTTCGGCGTGACCGGGCCCTCGACGAACTCGAAGCCGATCTTGTCCTTGTCCTCGGCGTCCTTGACCAGCACGACGCGGACATGGCCGCCACCCTTGAGCTGACCGAACAGCACTTCGTCGGCCAGCGGCTTCTTGATGTGCTCCTGGATCACGCGGGCCATCGGCCGCGCACCCATCTGCTCGTCATAGCCATGCTCGATCAGCCAGGCCTTGGCGGGCTCCGACAGCTCGATGGTGACGTCGCGGTCGGCGAGCTGCGCCTCGAGCTGCAGCACGAACTTCTCCACCACCATGCCGATGACGTCGGCATTGAGATGGGCGAAGGAGACGATCGCATCCAGCCGGTTGCGGAATTCCGGCGCGAACTGGCGGTTGATCGCCTCGTGGTCGTCGCCTTCCCGCTTGTTGCGCGTGAAGCCGAAGGCCTGGCGCGCGAGGTCGGCGGCGCCCGCATTCGTGGTCATGATCAGGATCACGTTGCGGAAGTTGACCTGCTTGCCGTTGTGGTCGGTCAGCCGGCCATGATCCATGATCTGCAGCAGCACGTTGTAGAGATCCGGATGCGCCTTCTCGATTTCGTCGAGCAGCACCACGCAATGCGGATGCTGGTCCACGCCGTCGGTCAGAAGGCCGCCCTGGTCGAAGCCGACATAGCCGGGAGGCGCGCCGATCAGGCGCGACACCGTGTGCCGCTCCATATATTCGGACATGTCGAAGCGCAGCAGCTCGACGCCAAGCGAGGCCGCAAGCTGCTTTGCCACTTCGGTCTTGCCGACGCCGGTCGGCCCGGAGAACAGGTAGGAACCGATCGGCTTCTCCGGCTCGCGCAGGCCGGCTCGCGCCAGCTTGATCGACGCCGACAGCGACTCGATCGCCTTGTCCTGACCGAACACCACCCGCTTCAAGGTCTGCTCGAGATGCTTCAGCACCTCGGCGTCATCCTTCGACACGCTCTTGGGCGGAATCCGCGCCATGGTCGCGATCGTGGTCTCGATTTCCTTGATGCCGATGGTCTTCTTGCGCTTGTTCTCGGCGACCAGCATCTGCGCCGCACCCGACTCGTCGATCACGTCGATCGCCTTGTCCGGCAGCTTGCGGTCATGGATGTAGCGCGAGGACAATTGCACCGCCGCCTCGATCGCCTCGTTGGTGTACTTCAGGCGATGATAGTCCTCGAAGTAGGGCTTCAGTCCCTTGAGGATCGCGATCGCGTCTTCCACCGTCGGCTCGTTGACGTCGATCTTCTGGAAGCGCCGCACCAGCGCGCGGTCCTTCTCGAAGTGCTGACGATATTCCTTGTAGGTCGTCGAGCCCATGCAGCGGATCGTGCCGGACGCCAGCGCCGGCTTGAGCAGGTTGGAGGCGTCCATCGCGCCGCCCGAGGTGGCGCCCGCCCCGATCACGGTATGGATTTCGTCGATGAACAGGATAGCGTTCGGATGCGCCTCCAGCTCCTTCAGGACCTGCTTCAGACGCTCTTCGAAATCGCCGCGGTAACGGGTGCCGGCAAGCAGCGTGCCCATGTCGAGCGAGAACACGGTGGCGGCCGCCAGCACTTCCGGCACTTCGGAATCGACGATGCGCTTGGCAAGGCCTTCGGCGATCGCGGTCTTGCCGACGCCGGCCTCGCCCACGAACAGCGGATTGTTCTTCTGCCGGCGGCACAGCACCTGGATCGCGCGGTTGATCTCGGAATTGCGTCCGATCACCGGATCGATCTTGCCGTCGCGCGCCTTCTTGTTGAGGTTGACGCAATAGGTTTCGAGCGCCTCGCCCTTCTTCTTGGCGTCCTCGTTGCCCTTGGTCTCGGTCTCCTCGTCGACGCCGCGCACCGGACGCGCTTCGGAGACGCCCGGCCGCTTGGCAATGCCGTGGCTGATGTAATTGACTGCGTCGTAGCGCGTCATGTCCTGCTCCTGCAGGAAGTACGCGGCATGACTCTCGCGCTCCGCGAAGATCGCGATCAGCACGTTGGCGCCGGTCACTTCTTCGCGGCCGGAGGACTGGACGTGAATCACCGCGCGCTGGATCACGCGCTGGAAGCCGGCCGTCGGCTTGGCGTCGTCGGCGCCGTCAGTTACCAGATTTTCGAATTCGGTCTCGAGATAGTTGACGAGGCTCGTGCGCAGCTTGTCGAGATCGACGCTGCAGGCTCGCATCACCGCCGCCGCATCCGAGTCATCGATCAGCGACAGCAGAAGGTGTTCGAGCGTCGCGTATTGATGATGACGCTCGTTTGCAATCGCCAGTGCACGATGCAGGGATTGTTCAAGGCTTTGGGAAAAAGTTGGCATTCGCGTCCTCTATGGCCCCCGATCATCATGATCGCCATTACCCGGTCAGGCAACAACAACCTTCATCGTCCCCTGTCACATAGTGTCATATAGTTACATACGATCGTGGCGAAAGGCCGGTTCCGCAAGCATGGTTTTCCTCTAAATTCGCCGGCCGCATCGGGCCGCACGCGCGCCCTCCCCCGAAAAACTACTGGGAATAGGATCGGCTTCCGCCATCGCCAATCAATGCAAGACCCGTTCCTTTTCCATAGGCCGGGTCGCGCGCCGCGCGCCGCTATTTCTTTTCCATCACGCATTGCAGCGGGTGTTGGTGCTTGCGCGCGAAATCCATCACCTGCGTCACCTTGGTCTCGGCGATCTCGTAGGTGAACACGCCGCACTCGCCGATCCCGTGGTGATGGACGTGGAGCATGATCTTGGTGGCCGCCTCCACGTCCTTCTGGAAAAACTTCTCCAGCACGTGAACGACAAACTCCATCGGCGTGTAGTCATCGTTCAGGATGAGGACACGATAGAGGTTGGGCCGCTTGGTCTTCGGCTTGACCTTGGTGATGACCGACGTCGACGGCCCGTTGGTTCCGGTGTTGCGGTTCTCGTCATTGCCCATTCGGGGCGCAAAAGCCGATGACGATGCGGGCACGGACGAACAAGCTTTGAAGGTTGACTGCAACATGGCTCAGGCGTTCGAGAATCCAAAGGAGTGACCGGAGGCGCATTGTGGCCAACCCGCGATCGGCTCAGGCGTGAGCAACCGCCGAGTTTCCAGCAACGCCATTTCCAGATCGCCGCTCCCCGGTCCGACCCGTGGCCGGATCGGCACCTGGAATATGGGTCTGCCTCCTGATCGCCGCAAGCGCCCGATATCGCCCCTGCGCATCCCTCGGCCGGCCCGATTCCCGGCTCGGCTATCCAGCTCAAGGTTAATCGTTTCTGCCGGATTTGACAAAGGACCGTATCCGCCCGGTAAGCCGCCGTTGAGGATAGCAGCCGCTTTTCGCCGGGCTGCCGGCGATGCAGCGGGTTTGACCCGTAATTAGCGGAACCGGTTTACCGCCTGTTTAGCCGTCCAAGCCGAAATGCCCGTAGAAATCATTTCTGCGGTGAGAACCATGCTCGATACAGTCGTTTTCCGTCGCATTTGGGCGGCCGCCCGCCGGTTCGGTGGCGCCAATGAGGGCAATATCGCGATCCTGTTTGGAATCGCTGTGATCCCGATCATCAGCTTCGTCGGCGCAGCGGTCGACTATACCCGCGCCAACAACGCCCGCTCCGCGATGCAGTCCGCGCTCGACTCGACGGCCCTGATGCTGGCCAAGGACCTGACCGAGGGCACCATCGACACCTCGCAGATCGCCGTCAAGGCGGACGCCTATTTCAAGGCGCTCTTCGCCAATAACGAAACCAAGGGTATCGCGATCACCGCGACCTATACCCAGAACTCCGGCAATGGCTCGACCATCCTGGTCAACGGCTCGGGCAACATCGAGACCGGTTTCATGCGGGTCGTCGGCTTTCCGACCATGGACTTCAAGAGCAGCTCCACCTCGGCCTGGGGCAACGTACGCATGCGCGTCGCGATGGTGCTCGACGTGACGGGATCGATGGCCCAGAGCGGCAAAATGCCGGCGATGCAAACGGCCGCCAAATCACTGGTCGACCAGTTGAGCGCGCTGCAGAAGAATCCCGGAGACATCTACATCTCGCTGGTCCCGTTCGCCAAGGACGTCAACATCGGCCGCGCCTTCTACAATTCAAGCTGGATCGACTGGTCGATCTGGGACACTCAGTCCGCCACCAACAGCTGGGGCACCTGCAGCAACTCGTCCTATACCACCAGATCGAGTTGCAAGAACGCCAACAAGACCTGGACGCCGGACCGCTCCAAATGGAACGGTTGCGTCACCGACCGCGCCCAGAACGAAGACACCAAGAACACGGTGCCGAGCTCGAGCAATGCGCCGACCATGGTTCCGGCCGAAGAGTATACCTCCGGGTCCACGAACTACTGCAAGGTCGGCAGTTCCTCCTACGTGCAGCCCGTCGTGCCGCTCAGCTCCGACTGGGCCGGGCTCAAGACGGCGATCGGCAACCTCGATTCGACCGGCAATACCAACCAGGGCATCGGACTCGCCTGGGGCTGGATGACGCTCGGCCTCGGCGAGCCCTTCAGCGCCCCCACCAAGGACACGGCAAACTATACCTACAAGGAAGCCATCGTTCTGCTGTCCGACGGTCTGAATACGCAGAATCGTTGGTACTCCAGCGCCTCGTCGATCGATGCTCGCCAGCAGATCCTGTGCTCAAACGCCAAGGCGGCCAACCTCGTCATATATACCGTCCAGGTCGATACCGGCGGGGATGGCGAGTCGGCCGTGCTGAAGGGATGCGCCAGCGGTACCGACAAGTACTTCCACATCACCGACCCGAACCAGACCCTGTCGGTGTTCAATTCGATCGGCCAGTCGCTCGCCAAGCTGCGCGTCTACAGGTAAGCGCCTGCGCGAAGGCATCAAAGAAAAAGCCCGGCCGCAACGGCCGGGCTTTTTAGTTGGCGAATATGAAATCGCGAATGCTTAGTGCGAAGCCGGGTTGAACTTCGCCACCAGGCCCTCATAGGGCTTGAAGGTCTGCTTGGCGAGATCGGTGTAGAGGCCGGCGATCTTCTGCGATTCCGCGACGAAGGTCTCGTAGGAAGAGCGCGCGAATTCGGTCTGAGCCTCGAGCGCCTTGTCCAGCGACTTCACGCCGGAGAGCTTCTCAACGAACGACTTGGTGTCTTCGAACGACTTCTTGGCGTAGTCGCCATAGGCGGTGGCGATCGCCTGAACGCCGCTCTGCAGGTTGCCCGCGGAGGCGGCAACCGTATCGAGATGCTCTTTGCCGTAGTTCTGAATGTCTTCAACCTTGACCATCAATGGAGTCCTTTCCCAGACTTGCAGGTGCAATGATTGCCGGGAGGTCCCGGCTCCCTGACACGCCATATATATGTGCAGTGCACAACGTAGTCAAGAAATATTGTGCGACGCACAAATATGGCTACTTAGCGGAGTAGTCGGGCTGTTGCGCAACGCTTAATTAATCTTTTAGAAACCCGCTCCGCCTAACCTGATTCCTGGACCTGCTCGCCATCCGACAGGCAGCCGAAAAGCTGTTTGGGAGCAGGAACTTAGCTAGAACAGCGACCTGAACGGCCTGCCGGGCCGCGCAAAGTGGCCGGATCGACGTTCCGAGCAGCGAAACATCAGCGGCTGGTGGGCACAATTTCGCCTCACGAGCCGGTGATCAAGACAGAAATTGGGACGGGGAAGTAAATGCTTCGTACAACCTTGGCTTCCTCGCGCGCGTTGCGAGTGTGCGCCCTCGGACTCCTGACCTTCACCACGACGATCGTGATCTCGAGCGAGAGCGCCGAAGCGCGCCGCTACAAGCATCGCCGTCACCACCACGTCGTGCGCGAGAGCTATAGCCCGCAATTCTCCTCGATCATGGTCGACGCCAACACCGGCGCGGTGCTGTCTTCCAACAATCCCGACGGTATCCGGCGCCCGGCGTCGCTGACCAAGATCATGACGCTCTATCTGCTGTTCGAGCGCCTCGACTCCGGCAAGATGAAGATCGATACCGAGATGGATGTCTCGGAGCACGCTTCCGAACAGGCGCCCACCAAGCTCGGCCTGCGCCCCGGTCAGACGCTGAAGGTCGAAGACGCCATCAAGGGTCTGGTGACGCGTTCCGCCAACGACGCCGCCGTCGTGATCGCCGAAGCCATCGCCGGCGATGAAACCGAATTCGCCAGGCTGATGACGCGCAAGGCGCGCGCGCTCGGCATGAGCAAGACCACCTATCGCAACGCCTCCGGCCTGCCCAACGACGAACAACTGACCACGGCGCGCGATCAGGCCACCCTCGGCCGCGCCATCCAGGATCGCTTCCCGCGCTACTACCGTTACTTCGCCACCTCGGTGTTCAACTATCGGGGACAGTCGATCCGCAACCACAATCGCCTGCTCGGCAATGTCGAAGGCGTCGACGGCATCAAGACCGGCTACACCCGCGCCTCCGGCTTCAACCTCGTGAGTTCGATGCGCCGTGGCAACCGCCACCTCGTCGGCGTTGTGCTGGGCGGCCGCAGCGGCGGCTCCCGCGACTCCATCATGCGGAACCTGCTTGCCGAGAACCTGGACAAGGCTTCGAACAAGCGTACCGCCGCCGCGATCACCGAACGCAATCCATCCGACGGCGCCGTCGAGATGGCTGAAGCCGAGGCGCCCCAGTCTGGCGTCGTCGCTGCCGAGCCGGGGCTCGCCGCGATGCCCGCAACCCGCTCGATCGCACCGCCAAAGCCGTCGCTGATGGCGGCCGCTGCCGCGGCCCTGCCCGCACCGCCCGCCAAGGTCGAGGCGCAAGCCAAGCCTGAGCCGGCACCGCTGACCAGCGGCGTCATCCAGGCCCAGGCGATCCTGGCGATCCCGGGTTCGGCCGAGCCGATGAAGCCGGTCAAGGTCAAGACCGTTCAGGTCAAGGCCGGACCGATGAAACTGGCAGCCGCAGGCGCGTCGCAGCCGGTCGCTCCGCCGGTCACCAACGCGATCCCTGCGCGTCCCGAAGTGGCTGAAACCTCCAGCGCCATCGTCGCCAAGGCCGCAGAGCCCGAGGCTGCCAGGCTTGCCATGCCGCCGCAACCGGCCAACCACGGCACCGGAAACGGCGTGCTCGGCGTGTTGCCGGCTTCCAGCCTGGCCCAGGCCGCTACGCACTCCCAGCACACGCAGGCGCTCGCCTTTGCCGATCCGTCGCCGCGTGCGCAGGCGCAAGCCGTGCTGCAGCCGAATGCCGCCGCCAAGCCGGCCACGCCGGTCGTCCGCACCGGCTGGATCATCCAGGTCGGCGCGCTCGAAAGCGAAAGCGAAGCCAGGCAGCGGATCGATCTTTGCCGCAACAAGGCCAGTGCCGCGCTCAACAAGGCCGATCCGTTCACCGAGCCGGTCGTCTCCAAGGATCGCACGCTCTACCGCGCCCGCTTCGCGGGCCTCGAGCGCGATCAGGCCGAGGCGGTGTGCCGTACGCTGAAGCGCGCCGACATCTCCTGCATCACCATCAAGAACTGATCCTGACGTTCAGTTGAACTTCGCAAGGCCGGCGCCCCAAGCGCCGGCTTTGTTGTTTTCCGGGCACAGTCGCCGCGCCTCTCGCATGATCGCGTCGAAGGCGGTGCGCGCAAACTTATCGTCAAGAATTTGCGGCTAGTTTCCTTGCCATGAAGGATCGACCACGCCGGCCAACGGCGGGCGATGCGGGGCGTCAATCGGAGAACGGCAGGCAGGCAACTCGCGCTTTGTGGCGTCAGTGGCGTGAGCCGGAGTTTGCTAGAGATGCGTGCGAAGAAGGGTATCCTTGGCCTCGTTTACGCGGGCAGCGAGGTACGTCGAGCCCCCCTGGTCGGGATGCAGTTTCTTCATCAGGGCGCGGTGCGCCCGGGTGATGTCGTCGCGCCCCGCGCCCGGCTGCAGGCCAAGGATCTGATAGGCCTCCTCGTCCGTCATTTTTCCGCTCGCCGCCGTGCGGCGCTGCCCCCCTGCCGTGTCGCCCTGCGCGTTCTGACGCCAAGCGGGAAACCGGCGGTCAAGATAGCTTTCAAGTAAGGCAACGCTCTCGGCATCGAACGCCGTCGCCATCGCGATCAGTTGCGGCAGATCGAATTCGTCGAGCGAGCGGCCGGCGTTCGGCCCATCGACGATCCGTCCGGACATTGCTCCGCTATCGTGATCCAGCGTCATCTCGATGAACTGCGAGCGGACGCGCGAGGCCTGTCCCGCGGAGCGCTGCGCGCTGCCACCGAACATCCCGCCGATACTGCTGAAACCGCCCGGCCCGAACGGCGACCAGCCGAGCAGGCCTGCGCCGAAAATGCCGAGCGGGATCGCGACCGCGAGTTCGCCGCGCAAACCGGTGAAGGCCGCAACCGCCAGCGCCACCACGCCGCCCACGATCTTGATCACGCGCGCGAGCACGACCGGGTTGGCCGCACGAAACATCTGCAGCAGCAGGTACAGGACGACAACGGCGACGACGCCGGCGATCAGGGTTGGCATGGCTCCAGTATAGCGGCACCGGCGCTGAAAAGCATGGTGTCCGGCGCTGCGGCAACCAAAGTCGTAATCACTTCATCTGGCCGATCAGCGCGGCCGCACCAGCAGTGGTTTTCGCCAGCCGCAGCAGCGCTTCACGCCCGCCGGCGACATAGGCTGCGGCGGCGCGCAGGAGTTCGCGCAACTGCGCCGCGGCGCCGGGGTCGAACCTGCACCATGCGCCGCCCGTGAGCCGCGCAATCTCGCGGAAGGTCCGTTCGGCGAGCGGATCGTGGCCTTCCTGAAACATGAAGACGGGGACCTTGAGCAGGCCGAGTTCACCGGCCTTGGCGCAGAGATCATCGACCGACTCTTCCATGGCGTCACCGACGAACACCACCGCGCGCACGCCCGATGCCACCGCTTCGCGGCGCGACTCCGACAGCACCTTGCCGATCTGGGTGTTGCCGCCCTGACAGTCGATCTTGCCCATCAGTTTCGCCAGATGCGAGGAATCGGAGATCCAGCCGGTGGCGCGGCATTCATTGAAGCCGCGATAATAGACCAGCCTGATATCGAGACTGCCGATCGAGGCGGCCTCGCGAAACATGTCGGCCTGCAGCGCGCAGGCCATGTCCCAGGTCGGCTGCCGGCTCATGGTGGCGTCGAGCGCGAACACCAGCCGTCCCCGCGCGCCCGTTGCGTGCGGCGACATCGCGCGCGCCCTGGCCACGAAGGCGGCGATGTCGTCCGACGTCGACGACCTGGCGTCGGGCAGCAAGCCATCTCCGCGCGCCTCGGCCTTCGCCGAAGCAACGTCGCCTGCCGATTTCGGTTTGGTTGGTTCGCCGGCCATCATCGCTCGCAAGTAGCAGCAAGCTCTATGTGGGACGGCGCATCGCGCAGGTCAATGCGGCTGGCCCGTGGCGCGGGCGGATGACTTGCGTCTGACCTGCGGCGGCGCCTAGTACCCGGAATCATAGCTGAGTGATACGTCGACTTTTGAAGGGACGCTGGCGGACCT
>OEIU01000153.1_pt1 | contig 70940 bp, 58 predicted proteins | sample 1539221 | NCBI WGS metagenome assembly OEIU01 (sample SAMN03792071, study PRJEB22550) | activated sludge metagenome | feature: wastewater treatment plant; material: activated sludge; isolation source: Wastewater treatment plant of a petroleum refinery complex | place: Argentina: Zarate | collected...
GTCGTGTTGAGCGTACCGTGCCAGGCGTCCGGATCGCCGAATTCGAAGGCGTGCGCGGGCGAGAAGGCGAATCCGGCCAGGGCCACGGCGATGGCGGCACTCAGTCCGCGCGGCAGCAAGCGGGAACTCACGGCGGTATTGTGATTGTTGGTCATGATGGTTTCCCCGATTACTGGGTGACGATGACGGAAGGATTCGTGACAAGCACGGCCTGACCGCCGGAGGCGATCATGCTGGCCATCTCACCCTGCATTTCCGCGGTGACCGCGGGCGAGGATGTCGGATCGAGCAGCGATCCGTGCGTGCCCTGGGTGAAGCGCACCACGCCGCGGATACTCGCCGCCTGCGTCGTGGACTTGATGGTCGACAGGCCGAGCGCCGCGAGCAGCGGTTCGGTGCCCGAGGTCGGCGCAGAGGCGACCGAATTCGGGATCACCTGATCGGACGGATGGCTGGCGTCGCCGACGACTTCCTGGGCGAGGATGCTCTTGCCGATTGTCGCGAAGGCAAAATTGATCGAGTCGCCCGAATCCACGACGGTCTGCGCGGCGCCGAGGAACGCGGCGTAATCCGGCGTGCCGGGCTGGATACCAGCTTGCGCCAGACCTGCGTTGATGACGGGCCCGAACGTGGGTGAGGCGGCGAGCAAGCCGGCGACACCGCCACCGGGCACGTTGAGTACGCCGACGTTGACATGCGGATCCATGGCAATGAATGCGGTGCCGATGATCGAGCCGAGCGACTGGCCGACGAATTCGATGCGCGAGCCGTCGAATGCCGTGGTCTTGCCGTCCAGGCTGATGCCCGGAATCGCGCGCGTGAGCGACATCAGGTCGGCACTGGCCTCGCGCAAGTTGTCGCGCGAGCTCAGCAGGGCCTGCAGGTTGATGAAATACGAACCCGAAGAATCGATCTTGCCGTCCGGGCCAGGCGCGCCGGTGGCGTTGTTCGCAAGGTCAAGGTCAAACGTGCGCTCGCGTGCGCCGAGCGCCGCGAATGGCGTGTTGCCGATGTAGAACGGATTGGTCTTGTCGGTGATGCCATGCAGCGGTGCGTCGATGGCGATGACCGCAAAGCCCTGACCCGCCAGCGTCGCGGCGATCGCGAACATGTCGGTGCGGTTGCGCGTGATGCCGTGCTGGAAGATCACGATCGGCCAGCCGGCGGCCGGCCGGGTCTTGCCGGAATTGGCGTTGGGCACCGTCATCAGGACCGGGATGACCTGGGTCGAGGTCGCAACCGGGAACGGATTGGCGAATGTGACCAGGGTCGAGGTTGGATCGAGGCCTGCCGCATTGAAAGGCGGCACGTAGGCGCCGGGGGCTGCATGCCAGAAGCCGTGCAGCGGTGCGGTCGGGTCGGCGGCGGAAGGTGCACTGAGGTAATACGGAATCGGCAGCACGCCGACGTAGATGTCGGCAACTGGCGGCAGACCGAGGCCGAGAGCGCCAAGGTTCATGCCGGTCGGGGCCATCGTCGCCTGCGGCGCCGGCGTCTGCTCGACGCGGCTATCCACGGCCTGCATGACCGGCGTGATGCTTTGGGTGGTGGCGACCCAGGACAGCACGATGCGCTGATCGGTCGAGGTGCCGTCGAACTTGTCGACGGCAAATTCCTGCGAATTCACCAGTTGGCGCAGCGGCTCGAGCGCGCAGGCCTGGGATGCCGGCAGCAGCGGATCGGTCGAGGCGCCATTCACGCACAAGGGGCTGGTGCGCTTGGCCAGGAAATAGGTGGTGTCCGGAGTGACATCGTTGCCGGTGCCGTCGGTGATGCTCGGCGCCGGCGCCGGATTGAGCTTGCCGCCATTGCCGAGCAGGACGACCATGTACGAGGTCAATTGCTGCAACGGTTTGGTCGGGACGATCGCCAGGGTACGGCCGCTGGTATCCGACGGCGACATGAGCGCGACAAAATCCTGCGGCGCCTTCAATTCACGGGTAATGCCGGTGACGCCGCCACCCGGGCCGGTCAGGGTAACCTGGAATACGCGCACCGTGCCGCCGGGGCCGGGGATGATGGTCGATGGCTTCGGGGCGGCGCTGAACGACGTGCTCCATGGCGCGTTGGTGCTGAAACCGTCGAGCGCGTTCATCGCCACCTTCGGATCGCCGAGGTTCGCTGGATTCGCAACCGGGATGTTCAAGGTCAGATCCTTGGTGCCTGACAGCAGCAGGTTGGTCGGGAACGGCACCACCGAATTGCTTGGATCAAAGCGAGCGGTGATCACCGAGGTGACCGGCGATCCGCCGCTGTTGGACGCACCGGAATCGGATCCGTGCGACGCATTGCTGCCGCCGCCACAGGCGGACAATAGCAACGACGAGGAAAGGGCGAGGAGCAAACTCAGTCGGGTCTGCATGACAGATTCCTGATAGTGACGGGAGCGCAACGACAGCTCCATCATAGGCGGTTCAAACGATCGTTGGCAACGCCAACTTAACGGTTTCCTTATGGCTTTCGCTGCTGCAATGCAACAGATTTCGGCGCCGGTCGCGGCGGCTGTATAAATGTATATTCATGCCGGAAGGGGCAGCACGGCGTCCGCCTGGAATGAACGCGGCGCATAGCCGAAATCGTGGTTCGCCCGTGTATTGTCGGCTACCAGCGCAATGCGCAGGCGTGCCAGTGCGCCGGGCGCGATGCGCCCGGATCGCGCCAGCAGTTGCAAAGCGAATGACGGGATCGGAATCGGCAACACGAACCCGGGCGCGGCGCCACCCAAGCGCCGGATCATCGCGTCGAAACGCAGGCGCTCGCCACCGCCAAGTTCGTAGGTTTTGCCGAACGTCGCGGGGTTGGCGATGACCTCAGCGCAGGCAGAGGCGAGATCCGCGGCATGCACGGGCTGGCGCAAGCCCGACGCCCCGAGCGGGATTGGCAGGATGCGCCAGCGCCGGACAAAACGTGCAAGCGGCGTCAAGGTCGTGTCGATGCCCGCGCCATAGACCAGGGTTGGCCGGAAAATTGTCCATGCGATGTCGCGCGTCGCCGCGATGTTGCGCAAGCGCGTCTCGGCATCGCTTAGGCGCGCTGCCAGCGCGCGTTCGACCGGGTCGGGCGAGTCTTGCTTGGACTGCGCACTCATCGAACTGATCGCGACGATGCGGCGCAACCCGTGCGTCGGGGTGCGTTCCAGCCAACGGGCGAAAGCATCCAGCGGGCCCAGGCTGAGGACGATTTCCGCATCCGGCCAATTCACCGCGGTATCGTTCAGATCGGCGGCAATCCAGTCCGCATGCGCCGTCCGGCTCACCGGCAACACGCGGTGATCTGGCGCGAGCAGGGGCAGGGCGAAGCGGCCAATTGCACCGTCGGCGCCGAAAATCAGGATTCTGGACATCGCCAAACTGTCCGTCGAGGCCTCATTTCGAGTCAAGCGCAGTATTGCACGCCGTCCGGGCGTCCCGTATACTTCGCAGCCTTTCGTTCCACCGCCACATCGGCACAGGATTCCCCATGAAAACGATCAGCGCCAAAGCTGAGACGGTGAAGCGCGACTGGTATCTGGTCGACGCCAGCAACAAGACGCTCGGCCGCCTGGCCAGCGAACTGGCGCGCCGCCTGCGCGGCAAGCACAAGACCGTGTTCACCCCGCACGTGGACACCGGTGATTTCCTCGTCGTGATCAACGCCGAGAAGATCGCCGCGACCGGCAACAAGATGGAAGACAAGATCTACCATCACGTCACCGGCTACATCGGCAACATCAAGTCGATCGCGCTCAAGGATCTGCTGGTCAAGCATCCGGAACGCGTCATCGAGATCGCCGTGCAGGGCATGCTGCCGAAGAATCCGCTCGGCCGCGCCATGTACCGCAAGCTCAAGGTCTACAAGGGCCCGAACCATCCGCATTCGGCTCAGCAGCCGCAAGTTCTGGATATCTGATCATGGCAACCACGCAAAACTACGGCACCGGCCGTCGCAAATCCTCCGCCGCGCGCGTGTTCCTGCGCCCGGGCAAGGGCAGCATCGTCGTCAACGGCAAGGCGCTGGATCAATTCTTCGGCCGCGAAACCGCGCGCATGATCGTGCGCCAGCCGCTTGAGCTGACCAAGATGGGCGACAAGTTCGACATCATGGTCACGGTCGAAGGCGGCGGTATTTCCGGTCAGGCCGGTGCGATCCGCCTCGGCGTGGCGCGCGCCCTGGTCGAATACGACGAATCGCTCAAGTCGCCGCTGCGCAAGGCCGGGTTCATGACCCGCGACGCGCGCGAAGTCGAGCGCAAGAAAGTCGGTCTGCACAAGGCTCGCCGCGCGACCCAGTTCTCGAAGCGCTAATTCGAACTTCGGTTCGGATCTCCAACCTGTCAGAGAGGGTTTTGGGAGATCGTCTAATGGTAGGACAACGGACTCTGACTCCGTTTATCTAGGTTCGAATCCTAGTCTCCCAGCCAAAACGACTTCCAGGGTAATTCCAGGAAGTCCAGCAAGACGAAGAAACCCGCATAACAGCGGGTTTTTTTGTGTCCGTAACGTCCCAAGGTCGCCCCTTGAATCCCGCCAATCTGTCGGGGTAAAGTGCGGGGTAAGGGCGAAATCGAACGCACTTTACCCCGAAAATTTTGGTTCGAAGTTTGCTCTGGCGGCCTATAAGCCGCGTAATTACTGGCTTTTAGCTTAGGAAATTACCCCGATGGCAGGCAAACTCACCGATTTGACCATCCGTAGGGCCCAACCTCGCGACAAGAAGTACAAGCTCTCGGGTGGGCATGGCCTCACTTTGATTGTGATGCCGGATGGTGCCAAGTACTGGCGCGTACGGTACAGCTGGGCTGGTAAGGAAAAGGAGCTCTCCCTGGGGCGGCCCTATCCCGAATTGACGTTGAAGGATGCCGAAGCCGAGGTCATGCGACTGCGTCAGCTGATTGCGAGTGGAGTAGACCCGGCCGAACAGAGATTCCAAGCCAAGCTCGATCGACGGCAGAAAGCCGCCCAAATATTCGCTGAGGCTGCGGAGTCATGGTTTGAGTTTCGCAGCAGGGCGTGGGCAATTCGGACAGCAGAGCAAGTGCGCGAATATCTCGACAAGGACTTGCTGCCGGCGCTAGGCCAACGTGCCTTGTCGTCCGTTACGACCAGGGAGCTTGCGACCTTATCTCGCTCCATCGAAGAGCGCGGTGCGCCCGATGTTGCGAAGAAGGCTCGTCAATGGCTTGCTTCGATTTTCTCCTACGCTCGCGCGAATGGATGGACGTCGGTCGACCCTACGCGCGATCTACGTGCAGTTGTGCTTCCTGCAATGAGTGGAGGAAATTACCCGCATCTTACGGTTGATGAGCTACCTGAATTTCTCCACAAGCTTGATACGATCAAGGCGTCGACGCTGGTCAAAGGTGCGGCGGCGCTGGCTTTGTGGACCGCCAATCGTCCGGGTGTCACCCGCACGCTGCGCTGGGTGGAACTCGATCTGGACAATGCGCTGTGGATCATCGAGAAGGGTCGCGAAGGCATGAAGCGCGGATACTCGCACCTCACACCGCTCCCGCATCAGGCGGTCGCCATGCTTCGCGAAATACACAAGCTGACGGGAACGTTCGAGTACGTATTCATTGGACGTAACGATCCGGGCAAGCCGCTCAGCGACGGCGCGGTCAACGCTCTGCTCAAACGCTTAGGGTATCGAGGCCGACAGACCACGCATGGATTTCGGCACCTTGTCAGCACTGCACTGAACGAGCAAGGGTACGCAGTCGATTGGGTAGAGCGGCAACTTGCGCACGGCGACCCTGACAAGATTCGAGGGACATACAACAAGGCGATTTATCTGGAACCGCGTCGACAGATGATGCAGGCTTGGGCAGACTACCTGAATAAGCTGCGGAGCAAGGACAATGTCATCGCGTTTGGAAAACGTGCTGCGTGAGGTGTGATTAGCGACTTTCAAATTCAGTCTGTGATGGTTCCATCATCGCTGAAGTGGAACCTGCGCAACTGTTCTTTGGTGAACACGTGCTTCACCTTGCCGGTTCCGTCACAGTGCGTAACGCTCGGGTTTTCTGAAGATTCGATGATGACCTTTTCGATATCGGTCACCACTGGCGCGTTGTAATCGAACCCCTCTATTTCGATGAGGGTATTGTTGACGAGCAAATGGTGGCCTGCCCTTGGAAGGTAGCCGATCATTTTCGACTGCGAGTGATCTACTTCGCCGCACAATTCTCGAGTGATTTCTGACACGGATGAAATTTGGTTCCCTTTCGCGTCAAAAAAAGTATCTACACCGACCTGAAACGTATCACCGTTCTTCACATCCGGTCCGAAGGCGCTTCGCAGCTTGACCGATGCGGCTTCGGATAGCCGCGGAAGCAAGGAACCTGGTGAATTCCAGTCCGGATAGGCAATGTGGAATTGCAAAATTATTCGTGTGATTCGCCCGTCCAGGTCCTTCTCACCAAAGGCTCGCAGCACGCTGAGTTCGATGGGCCGACCGATGATCTTGTCCGCAGCGTTCGCGTATAGGCGTGCGGGCTTAGTGAACCGCGTGCTCGCGAAAAATCTACCCGAATTGGCACCAATGTCTGGCAATGCTGCGGCGAATTTTTGGATATCTGGGCGCCCGACCGGTGATTCGCGTTGTTCATAATCCTTGGCTTCACCAGCGGTGAAGCCACTTGTCGTTCGTTCTTCGATGTCGAGCTGATACAGACTCTTCGAGATATTTCCTCGAATACGTGCGTCGTGCTGCACATCCGCTTGGGCGCTCAGAATCTTGGAAACAATAGCTGCAATGCGCTCAAGAGCCTCGCCTTCCCTCAGAAGTTTGTCGCCGAATAGATCGCGATAAATCCGCTCGATTGACGTCCCCACTTGTACTTCCTCCTCCTACTGGCGCACTCTCGAAGATACTCACACGGTAACGACGAGCCTGCCGTCAAAGTTTTTTGCTGGTTGCTATTTTCGCATGCGAAACGATGCGGGTGTCGAAGGCAGTGGATCGCCGAGTCGTGTCAGTGTCGCTCCGTCTACATGGGTTCAACTTTTAGAGGTGGCCCAGATTGTTCCGAGCCTATACGCCACATACCACTCCGAGTGAGGATGCTCGACCGCATGTGGTTACTCCGTCTCGGCAGGCCGGACGACGCGGCCATCCAAGCAGGCATGGCGCAGCTTCGCTCCATGATGACCCTGGTATATTATTCATGGGTATATACTCGTGCTCGTCGGAGCTAGACCTATGGGTCGCGTGCATTTCAGCGGACTGCGGTGTGAGCGGTGTTCTCATAAGTGGCTGCCGCGTTTGAAGGCAAAGCCACTCGTGTGCCCGAAATGCAAGAGTCCATACTGGGATCGTAAACGTGCTAAGCCGACACTGAGCAAAGTGGCGGCCAAACGCCGTCGTAGCGGTGCGGGAGGCTCGCCATGAATGTGGTACCGGACAAGTGGATCCCCGAAGAGGTCTCCGTAAATGAACTGCTGCTGGATCCTGCCAACCCCCGACTGACCGATTTTGGCCTAGATACAGACGCATCCCAACTGGAGATACTTCAGACGCTGTGGCGCAACATGGCCGTCGATGAAGTCGCGCTGTCGATTGCAGAGAACGGCTTTTATCAACACGAGCCTTTGTATGCCGCGCGCGAGAACGGGCAGCTCTATGTCATAGAAGGCAATCGTCGACTCGCGGCTGTTAAGCTGTTGCGCGACGTCAAGCTACAGCGCGAGGCGAAGGTTTCAACTCTGCCCGCAATTTCCGCAGCGGCGAAGAAAAAGCTGGACACGCTTCCAGTCATAATCTGCAAGCGCTCGGAGATTTGGGCTTATCTTGGTTTCAAGCACATCAACGGCCCGCAGGCTTGGGAGTCCTATCCTAAAGCGAGCTACGTCGCCTGGGTCCACAATGAGGTAGGTGTTTCGCTCGATGAGATTGCACGTCGGATAGGTGACAAGCACAGCACGGTGGCGCGCCTCTATGACGCGCTGATGGTGCTTGAACAGGCTGAAGAAAACGATCTATTCGATCGAGCAGATCGTTACAAAAAGCACTTTTCATTTTCACATCTGACGACTGGCCTAGGTTATCTCGGGATCCAGGAGTTCTTGGGGCTCCCTAAAGGCGACAAGACTGTCGGAAAACGGCGTCCAATTGCAAAGAGTCACTACGGACAGCTACGCGAGTTGTTGAGTTGGTTGTATGGATCGAAGAGCCGAAGTATAGACCCCGTCATCCAGAGCCAAAATCCCGACCTGCGGAATCTCGACGCAGTCCTGCGGAGTAAATCGGCGACCGCGGCATTGCGCCGTGGTCTCTCGCTATCAGTGTCACTCGATATTAGCAAAGGCGACGAGCTTGTGTTTCGAGAGTCGCTGGTGGAAGCAAAGCAGAGCTTGGTCAAAGCGCGCGGCTATGTGGTCACGGGTTATGACGGCAACGAAGATCTACTGAAGATAACTGACGACATCTTGGAGCTTTCACAAGCTCTTCGTGCGGATATGAGCAAGGTCGAAAAGGCGCCCGCAAAGAAGAAATTGAGCACGAGGGAAGCGTGACGTTACATGCCCCCACCGCCAGTGATCCCATAGACAACCTTGCGGACTGGCTGGAAATTCAAGCGCTGACGTGCAACGACGGGATCGCCTCCCTGGAGTCGCTCGTCAGTATCATTCGACAAGGCGGCTCGACGGATGCCGTAGAAGACGAGGACGACCCTTCTCGCGACCAAGGCTCCGAAATCAGCCAGCAGATTGCCTCCGACGCTTTGTCGGCCGCGGAGACGCGTGTCAAAGCTTGCGGAGGCCGCTATCCCTTTGAGGTAAGCCAAGGTCACCTTCGTCTTCGAGCCGAGGCGGCCAACAGCCCCTACCTATTTTTGTTGCTGCTGTCGCTGAGTGAGCCGACGTCGGGCTACAAAGGTACAGCCGTTCTTTTTGAAAACCTTTGTACGCATGTAGCGCAGCAGTATTTGGGGGGCGCCGCGATTGGTGCGGACGCTTGGCGATTCGGCTCGCCACGCAAGGCACCGGTCAGTGTTTTTAGCGCCGCAATCGATCACCTTTGCACACGGATTGCAGAAGGTGGCGGATGCATTGTCGACAAAGTCACGAAGCATAAAGGTGACAATGGTCTCGACATTGTTGCGTGGAAGCACTTCCCGGACAAAAGGGCAGGAAAACTTATCGCCTTTGGTCAGTGTGCTGCGGGCAGCGTGAATTGGGGCAACAAGCTCAACGAACTTGACGGACGTAACTTTGCACGCAAATGGTTTCGCGAGACGTTGCTTGTCGAGCCACTGCGATTTTTCTTCGTGCCGCGGTGCATCCCTTCGAACATTTGGCGAACAACCAGCATCGATGCTGGCGTCGTCTTCGATCGCTGTCGAATAGCTGCGTTGCTTGACGGTCTAGATAGCGGCATCGGAACACAGTGCCAAGCCGCTGTCGCTTCTTTAGTGGCGAAGCTATGAAGCATCTGGCGATGATGATAAAGGAGGTCGTTGATGTTAACTGTCGATGCGAGGCACACGGGCTTGGCGCGGCAGAATTACCGATTGACAACACGAGCGGGGAAGGGGGAATGCAATGGGCGCTGTAAATTTGCGGATCGATCAACTGCTTCTAGATGTCGAGAATCCTCGTTTTGTGCATGGGTCCAGCCAGCGGGATGTTCTCCAGAAGATTTTGGACGATCAGAAGGACAAGCTGCTGAATCTTGCCGAGAGCATAACTGCTGACGGGATGAATCCCGTCGAGCGCTTGCTCGTTCTCCGCAACGCAAGGAATGGATCAAAGTACGTAGTTCTCGAAGGAAATCGTCGGCTTGCTGCACTAACGATACTCAATAGCCCTTCGATTCTTTCGGGCTTGGAGATTGCAGTCCTGTTGCGTCGCCGCTTTGAGGAGGTGGCTGCCGAGTTTGACGTAACCAAGGTAGAGCCGGTGGCGTGCTTCGAAGTCGAAGAACGAGACACTGGTACTCCATGGATTATGCTGCGCCACACAGGAGAGAATGCGGGACGCGGTGTCGTTGGTTGGTCCGGATTAGCAGCATCCAGGTTTCGCGGGCGCGAGCCGGCGCTGCAGGCACTAGACTTTGTTGCTGCGCATGGAAGCCTTGATGACCAACAGAAGAAGCTGGTCGGTGACAACAACTTCCCTATTACTACCCTTGATAGATTGTTGTCGGCGCGTGATGTGCGATCGCGGCTTGGGTTTGATGTAAAAGACCGATTGGTTGTTTCCGCTCTCGCGGCGGACGAACTAATTAAACCTTTGAGGCGCATTGTCCTCGATTTGGCCGAGCGTCGTGTCAATGTAAGTCAGCTGAAGAATAAGACGCAGCAGGCTGCATACATTGATTCGTTTGATAAAGGGAGCAAGCCCAATCTCACGAAATCGGTGGTGCCGCGCCCCATTGGAAACATCGCAGCGGGTGAGTTCAAGAAAAAGGCCGTACCGGCCAAGAGATCTGCTAGATCAGTTGAGAGAAGAACAGCAGTTCCGCGTGGCTACAAATTGAATCTCGGCGGCAAAACCGCGTCCGTCTTTCAAGAACTCAAGGCGCTGAAACTGGATGAGGCACCAAACGCAATTGCCGTACTTCTTCGCGTTTTCCTGGAGCTATCGTTGGATCATTATCTGGGCCGTGCGAAAATTTCACTTAGAGGTCGTGACGCGAAGTCGGGTCGCGAATATCACAAAACGCTAAAGCAGAAGCTGGAAGAAGCGGTTGAGCATCTCATAGCAGCGGGGGCGGACAAGCGAGATTTTTCTGGAGTGCTGCGTTCTATCAGCATCAAACACAGCCCACTCAATATCGATCTGCTCAACGACTATGTTCACAATCTTTTCGTGGTGCCAAAAAGCGCGGATTTGACCGCGGCGTGGGACGAGGCGCAGCCGCTTTTTGAAAGGATCTGGCCGTGACTTCAGTAAGCAAAGAACTACCACCTAGGCTTACGCACTTCACACCGTTGCGCTATCCCGGTGGTAAAGGCAAGCTTGCTGCGTTCATCAAGTCGCTGATGACCGAGAATGAATTGCTGGACGGTGAATACGTAGAACCGTATGCCGGCGGGGCTGCTATCGCGATGGAGCTGCTTCTTCAGGGCTATGTGTCGAAGGTATATATCAACGACATCAGTCGCCCGATATACGCGTTCTGGTCGAGCGTGCTGCGGCAGACAGAAGATCTTTGCCGGCTCATTGTCGACACGCGATGTTCCGTGAAGACGTGGGATCGGCAGAAGCGAATCTTCGCAAACCATGAGGAACACGATGACTTGGCGTTGGGATTTGCTACTTTCTTTTTGAACCGAACCAATCGATCTGGAATTCTCAATGGAGGCATAATCGGCGGTCGGGAACAAACGGGCGAATGGAAAATCGACGCCCGGTACAACGCAAAGGAACTCTGCAATCGCATCCAAGCGATTGCAAAGATGAAAAGCCGAATTTCGTTGACGCGAAAGGATGCGTTGTCCTTTCTTCGCGCTGGATCTGCGAAGTGGCCGCAGAACACTCTTATCTATTGCGATCCCCCGTATTACAACAAGGGGCGCGAACTGTACTACGACTTCTATGAGCCTTCTGATCATCAAAAGGTAGCGGAATTTGTCACTGAGAAGATCCAGCATCAGCACTGGGTAGTCTCGTATGACAATGTTCCGGAGATAAACGCGCTGTATGCCGACTTTCATAGGATCACCTATGGCATCGGATACAGTGCACGGTCTGCTCGTATTGGATCGGAAGCTATGTTTTTTTCACCGGAATTGAGCATTCCAAAGGTGATTGGTCCTCTCGCTAGCGTACGGACGCGGCGTGTGAAAAAAACGAAAGCCGTACAAAAAGCGAGCTGCGCTCATCATGCGGTGCAATCTGATAGGCGAGCAGCTCTCAGATAAGATGTGCAGCAGGGGGCAGGGCAAGCGGATTTATCCCCAGAGCGCTACCCATGGTCTTATGCGCCCACCAACACGTCGTCCTCGATTTTCGCCGCCGCGGTGTACGGATTGAACTTCGGTTCTGCGTGCGCCGATGATATGTCGCACGTGAACGTCCGGAGTCTCGACGAATTATAGGGAGCGCCGGCCCCTGGCCGGACCGCGCTCTCGGGCTGCGCCGCGAGCCGGTTCCCGTCTCGCCTCTTCGGCTTCGATCGCTCGCTCAGGAGCCGGAGTATCGCGGCCCATTGTCGCGGCGACGCTAGGGTGTTGCCAGAAGCTGCGCATTTTCCCTGCATCATCTTGGGACTCGAACTGAGTGACATGGCCGTCTTGTCCAGCATTCGCAGCGGAATCCCTTGCCGTCTTGGTGAGGAATACGTCGCATTTTCGCGCAATTCGCCGTTGCCACTCGCGGTCGTGATTGTTTGCATGGACGTCATTGGAGTTCGGTGGAGGCCATCTTCTTCGCCGGGTTGAGCGGGTGTTTTTCACGGGTGATCCTGGGCGGGGCGGCGTGCGGTGCAAGGGCCACACGGCCCCGTGTTGTCGCTTCGCTCCGGCCCGCGCCAGGCCGTATTGCGCTGCGCGCTCCCTTGCGCCGCACGCCGTGAACCCCGCCGAAGCTGATCCCCGCGCACCCGCGCAATCAACCCAACGGAGAAAACATCATGGCCAAGAAAACCACCAAACCCGCTTCCGACGCCACGCGCTTCACGGCCTACACGGTCCGCGATTTCGAGCGCAACGGCGAGACGGAGCACGACTGGATGCGCATTGGCGTCGCCTTCCCGCACGAGGACGGCAAGGGCTTCAATCTCGCGCTGCACGCCACCCCGGTCGACGGCAAGGTCGTGCTGCGCCTGTTCGAGCCGAAGGAGGACGCAGCGCAGGAATAATCCTGCGGTTTCCGGCAACCGGCGCCCTCGCGGCGCCGGTTTTATTTTGGCCGCGCGTCAAAGGCGAAATGCGGTGAGGCAGTCTTGCTGTTTCCTTCCACCGTATCACGGCGTTCTCGTCGTCAAGGGCTACGCGCGCCATGCGCGCTTGCATTGTCTTCGACCCCTGACGACATGCGCTGCGCCGTGCTGATGCCGGTTCCGGGCAATTCCGCCCGAGCAACCGGAGATCGTCATGAACGACAAATCGCACGTTTCGCTGGAACAGCATGTTTGCCTGGTATGCGGCAGCTCATTCGATACCGGATCCATTCTTCTCGACAAACGCCTGCGCGCGAGCATGGAGCGCCACACGACGACAGGTTGGGGCTTGTGCCCCGAACACCAGAAATTGTCCGATGACGGGTTTGTTGCTTTGGTCGAGTGCGATCCGCAGCGCAGCGGCTCGCCGACGAGTGCTGCTCGCTTGAGACCTGAGCAGGCGTATCGAACGGGCCGGCTGGCCCATCTGAAACGCGAGGTATGCACCAAGGTGTTCAACGTGCCGATCGCGGCCAACCAGTCGTGTGTGTTCGTCGAACCCGGGGTCATTGAGCGGCTCCAGACGATGGTTCAGCCGGCGTCGGCTTAATCGCACGATCTCGTGCGCCGCATCCGTTCATCGCGGATGCGGCCACTTTTTTTGCAAGTCATGGTGCGCGGGTGCGCACCGAAAGGCGCAGATCAAGATCGCCGCTTCGTTCGGCTTTTCCGGTCAAGGGCCGCTCGGCCCCCGTGTCGTCGCTTCGCTCCAGCCCGCGCCAGGGCCTCGCTGCTCACTTCGTTCGCCTTCCTTGACCGCGCCTCGCTGCGCGGCATTGGCGGCCATGGCCGCGATGGGACATCGCGGCCGCATTCGGCCGAGATGCCACGAAGGGCACAAGCCCACAACAACGGAGGAAAAGGTAATGAACGAAGTAATCGAAAGCGGCCCCTTTGCGGGCTTCGAGGTGGTTCACCGCTACACGCGCGCGCAGGCCATTGACGATGGCGTGCTGGTGGACGTGACGACGCAGGCCAAGGGGTGTGGGTTTCGCATTCCCGTGGCAATGACTTCGGCGCTGTTCAACGACTGCTGGAAATGGGCGGAAGCCGTGGCGCAGGGCGATGAGGAGCCGGGCGGCGAGCGGTATGTCGGTTGGGTGCTGCGTTTCGCATGCGAAACGATCCGGGCGTCCAAGCAGACCGGCACGGATCGGCTGCCGCTGTCGTTGAGCTATTTCGCGGGGTACCCCGTACAGGCGCTAGTCCACATCGGCCCCGGCGATACGAGCGAGCCGGTCGCAACGCTCATGTACCCCGGCGAAGAATGAATCCACACATATATATAAGGTGAAATCCCATGAACATGAACATCGTTGGCACCATCCAGTCCATCCCCGTGGCCTCTCTGATCCTGTCGCCGCACAACGCCCGCAAGACCGGAGGTCAGTCCGTCGAGGACTTGGCCGCATCCATCGGCGCACAGGGTTTGATCCAGAACCTGACCGTAACGCCGGCAGGGAACAAGTTCGAGGTGGTGGCCGGTGGCCGCAGGTGGCGCGCATTGCGCCACCTCATCAAGACCAAGGCACTGCCGAAGGATCACGCAGTCCCATGCAAGATCGTCTGCGCTGAAGAAGCGGCGGAAATCAGCCTGGCCGAGAACGTTATCCGGCAGGCCATGCACCCAGCCGACCAGTTCGAGGCGTTCAAGGCGCTGGTGGATGACGGCATGCCCATCGAGGACGTGGCGGCGCGGTTCGGCGTGACGCCGCTCGTGGTGCAACAGCGATTGAAACTGGCGAACGTGTCACCGGTGCTGATCGCCAAGTTCCGCGAGGGCGAAATCACGCTGGAGCAAATGATGGCGTTGGCTGTGACCGACGACCATGCCGCGCAGGAGCGAGTGTGGGAAGCGGCCCCCAATGATTGGCAGCGCACACCGGGCGAGTTGCGCGGGGCGTTGCTCGAATCTGACATCGACGCCAACCGTGACCGGCGCGCAAAATACATCGGCATCGACGCCTATGAGAAGGCGGGCGGCGTGGTGCGGCGCGACCTGTTCTCGGAAGCCGTGTATTTCACCGATGCGGAATTGCTTACCCGGCTCGTGGACGAAAAGCTCCAGCGCGCAGCGGATCGCGTGAGCCGGGAAGGGTGGGGTTGGGTCGAATGCCGCACGCAATACGACTATGCCGAACTGCACCAGTTTGGGCGGCTTGCACCGACGCGGCGGGAGGCGACCAAGAAGGAACAGGTCATGCTCGACAAGCTGGACGAGCAGGAGGGCAAACTGCAACGGGAAGGCGAAGCGGAAGGCGTCGCGGACGAACGGCTTGAGGAAATCGGCGAAGCGCTCGATGCGCTTGCCGAGAAGCGCGAGGCCATCGAGGAAGCCCGACTCGTGGACGACCCGGACGCGCGTGCGAAGGCCGGTGCGTTTGTGGTGCTCGACCATGACGGCAAGGTTCGGATTGAACGTGGACTGGTGCAGCGTAGCCAGAAAGCGCCGCGGCATGAAACGGCGGAAGCGGCGGGCGAGGTGAAGAAAAAACCCAAGCCGGAATTTTCCGACGCGCTGACGCGGCGGCTGACCGCCGAACGCACGATGGCGTTGCGGGCCGTGCTGGCGGCGCAGCCCGAACACGCGTTGACGGCACTCGTCCATGCGCTAGTGCTGAAGGAGTTCTACAACGACAGGCATCCCGTGATCTGCATCACCGTCCGGGACGAGAGTCATTTGCAGCGTTCGGGCATCGACGCCGACAAGACCAAAGCTGCGCAGGCGCTGCACGCACTGCGTGGGGAATTGCAGGAAGCCTTGCCTGCGGATGCTGCCGACCTGTGGGGCTGGATCGTCGCGCAGGATCAGGCGACGCAGTTGCGTTATCTCGCCTACTGCATCGCGCCGAGCGTGAATGCCATGCAGGATCGCGCGACGGTGTCGCACACGACTTCGGCGCAGCCTGTTGAAGCCGTGCAGGCGCTCACGGCTTTGCTTGGCCTCGACATGGCCGACTGGTGGGACGCGACGGCCGAGAACTTCTTCGGCTCGGTGTCGAAGGCCAAGCTGGTTGAGGCCGTGCGGGAAGTCAAAGGCGACTCGACCGCTGCGGCATTGGATGGCATGAAGAAAGCCGGTGCCGTTACGGTGGCTGTGGCAGCGCTCGAAGGCACGCGCTGGTTGCCGACCCTGTTGCGTTGATGTTCCTCCGTTTGAGGGGCCAGCAATGGCCCCTCTTTTTTTGCAATGAGAACTGAATAGTGTGCGCGGATCGCTCGGCACAAATGCGCCGACCGTGTTAGAACGTGCGTCCCTTTGCAATCGGAGTGTGCAGGATGGATAAGCGAAGTATTGCGTTGATCGCGGCGGCGGGTGGACTCATTGTCGGCGTCGTCGGCTCCAGCGTGTTGCATCACGCGCAGGCGGCACCCGCGAACATGGTGTGCATGACGGACGATCCGGCGCAGGACGCGAAGGTGGATGCGATCGTCAAACAGTTGCACGCGCACGACAACGACAAGTACATACCGCAGAAGGTGTATCCGATCGGCGAATTGCCGAAGCCGGCGCCGTCGGCTCCAAAGAAAGATTCCGCGCAGTAAGCAAGTAGGACCGGCAATCGTGTCGTGTGCTGCATCGCACACGACGCAATGCCCGGCAGGACTAAGCCGTCCTGCAGCAAGGGGAGAATTGCACATCTCCCCTTGAACCCCATCGCCCTACCAACAGCCGCGTATCCAGTCGCAATCAGGTGCCTGGGCTACTCTTCACGGCATCGCCCCGACGTCTTGTACTACCCGGTGGCCGTCCGCGACGCGGAGGATTTGGTCCTTTAGCTAGGGCCTGCGCTACATTGAGTTTTTCGGCGTCGCGCAGCAGCTTGGATAACTGGAGTCCGAGTCCTTGCGCAATGCGCAGCAAATTCCACAACGTCAAGTTGTGGTCGCCTCTTTCGATCTTCCCATAGTAACTCTGCGTCAGACCATTTTCGTGGGCAAACGCTTCCTGTGTCAGCTTGCGGTCTTCCCGATGGCGGCGAATCACAAGACCCAGTGCAATAAACAGATTGTCGGGAGTCATGCCGCCATCGTGGAAAGCGGCAAGTCTTTCGACCAGCGTACACAAACTTAGAGTTTATGTGTACTATTAGATTTAACGCAAAGCTAAGAACTGCATTGATGTTTGTGGGTTGAACATCGAAGCGCATTGAGAGTGGATATGACGCACGGATATCGCGTAGTCCTCGATGCAATTCCCGAGGCAAAGATTTCAGCCACCGCGCTCCGCGCGGGCAGCCGCGCCGCTGCGCAAGCACTCTCGGCATTCGACGCGGTGATGATGCAGCGCTTGCAGCCGCTCGCCGCACGTCCGCGTAGCGAACTCGCAGGCACCGATTATCTGGATGCGAGCGTGCTGGACTACGCCTTGAGCAAGGCGCTCGAGGCGGCGTTTCCGGAAACCGTGGGAGAACCACCGGCACCACTTACGCGCGAATCTTTTGTATTGTGCATTACCGAAGAAAGTCCCGGCGCGGTTGTTGGGGTGTTGGTTGAGGCAGAAAAAGTTGCGTGACAACGCGGCCTGTCATTTTTGACAGGTGCGTTGCGTTCAAGGGAGCGGGTAATCTGAATCATCGTTGAGGGGAAGCCAATGCCGTTGCGTATCAGGGTGAACTTCGCGCGCGTTGCCGCGCGGGGAGGAGTCGGGAGCGCATTTTGCCTGCTGTCGTTCATCGCCGGTCTGTCGGTTCCGGTGCCTGCCCATGCCGGCGTGCAGTTGCAAAGTTTCGGCGTCACGCCTTCCGGTCCCGGTACGCACACGTCCACGACGACCGCGGTTGCGGGCACACCCGCGCCGGTTCCGACGACTTGGAGCGAACCTTTACCCTCGGCGGACGTTTACTCCGATTCGGTCGGCGCGACCCCAGCGACCTATCGGACGGATGAGAGCGGTGCAGCGACGTATTCCGTTTCGCTCTATACCGGCACCGCGGGTTTGGTTCCCGCCCTATCGCTTGTGTACAACAGCCGCGGCGCCAACGGCCCGATGGGGCCGGGTTGGAGCCTGGGCGGACTGTCGGCGATTTCGCGCTGCAAGAAGGCCACCGAGTACGGCGACGGTGCCGGTCCATTTCCGTCCGTCAATTTCGACGGTGTCGCGGCGGATCAAGCCTACTGCATCGATGGCGCCCGCCTGCTCGATCTAAACACCGGAGTGGGTAATTGCCCGGCCGGCCAGTCCGGCGATACCGCACACGAGTTCGGCCTGGAACTCGATCCCGCCACGCGCGTGTGCGGCTATGCCAAGACCGGCATCACGGGTTATGCCTACTGGCTGGTGCAGCCCAAGGACGGCAGCTATCGTGTGTACGGCACTGGTGGCAATTCGGCGCTGGTTCACAACGACGGGCAGGGCAATCCGGATACCACTCAATATTTTTCGTGGGCCCTGAACCGCATCGCCGATACGACCGGCAACACGGTCGAGTTCACATACACCCAAAACGCCGCCACCGGCGAGATGGACATCGCCGAAGTCGATTACACCGGCAAGATCGCGGTGAGCAGCGTCCTTGCGGCCAATCCAACCTTTTCGCGCACGCCCTACGCGAAGGTCGTGTTTTCGTACGCGACGCTGCCGGCAGCCAGCCAGCGCATCGACTACGTCTCGGGCATGAAACTCGCTCTCACGCAGCAGTTGACGACCATCACGGCGAGCGGCCCGTCCAACATCAACGGGGATACCACCACCTCGCAGGTTGCCCGCACCTATCACCTGCGCTACGGCACGCCGACCGGCAGTGGGCTTTCGGCGCTGACCTCGTTGCAGGAGTGCGTGCCGAATGGATCGGGTGAGGTGTGTTATCCAAGCACGCAGTTCACGTGGGACAACGCCAGTGTCCACGCGCCCGGCTTTCCCGGTACGCCGTCCACGCAAAGCTATAGCGGCCTGCAATACGCCATCGACTACAAGGTCGGCGATGTGGATGGCGATGGCAGACAAGATTTAGTGTGGGTCAAGGACCAAAGTTGCGACAGCACCGGCTCCGGCGCCACGCGCTTTCAGATTTTCGTGTCGCGAGCGACCGGCACCGGTTTCGCCACGGCGGTCGCCACCGGCGTGTACCTGTCGGGGCCGCGCGGGCCAACATGCGGGAACGACATGCGCGCCCTTCCCCTCGAATCGCTGTGGTACCTGTACGATTTTTCGGGAGACGGTCGCGACGACCTGCTCGTCGCCAACGGCACGGCATGGAATGGAACGTCGTGGACGGACATGACGTGGAAGATTTATCCGGCCATCCTCTCCGGAACGGATTACACGTTCGATCACGCCAATCCGGTTGCGACCGGGATGCCGTCCTGGCCGTCCGATGACGGCCTGTTCCTCGATGAAAATGGCGATGGCCTGCCGGATCTGATGGATTCGACAACGCAAAACATCATCACCTCGCACTTGTTGCAGAAGCAGTCCTCCGGCGCGTCGCTCACCTTCAATTTTTCCGCGACCGCGACGCCTGTCAGGTTCACCACGCCATTCTTCGGCGGCAGCACCTCGACACAGGAACTGGGCTTTTCCACCGGCGCGGGCCGCGACGTGCTCAATGCCGATCTCAATGGAGACGGCGCCGCCGACATGGTGCTGAAGGTGACGCAGGATACCTGCGGGACGGGCGCGGCTCCCAGTGCCATGACCGTGCAACCCACGTTCAGTCCGTCCTCGATCCCGGCATCGCCGACCTGCCATACGCGCTGGTACACCTTTCGTAATGACGGCATCCAGGCCGATGGCCTGCACATGACCTACGAGACCTTCATCGGCGACACGTTGACGGTGCCGGACGACGGCAGTTTCATCAATCTGGTCGATCTCAACGGCGACGGCCAGACCGATCTCGTCTACACCAAACTGGTCAGCGGCAACTACACGTATTACTACCGCCTCAACGCCGGCAAGTCCGGCGATGCGGCGGCGACCGAGCGGTTTTTGCCGGAGCAATCGACCGGGCTGACGCTTTCCACGAACTACGCCGAGCGCGTGCAGTTTCTCGACGTCAACGGCGATCACAAGATCGACCTGCTGTACTGGGACGGCGTCAGCGACCCCAGCGGCACCTATCCGCTCAAGGCGATGCTGTGGGGCACGACGGGTTTCGGCAGCGCAGTCGATGTCGGAAATTTCACGCTCAACGCGATGAATTCGCTATCGACCCAATCGTTCCTGATGGACGTCAACGGCGATGGCGGACCTGACCTGGTCACCTTCGCCGGCGGCAACCTGTCGGTGTTCGGTTACGGCCCGGCCTTTGGCGGCAACGACTTCATCACGTCCGTTCTCAATGGCTTGGGTGCCTCGACCGGCATCACCTACTACCCGCTGGCCTACGCTTCCGGCTATGCGCGCGCCTACGACGGCCCGGGCAAGACCTGGGGCCGCGGCTCGCCGGTGTTCGATGTGTTTTCCGCGATCTGGGTTGTGCACAAGGCCGCGAGCAGCGCGCCGCTCGCGGGCGAATCCATCCTCACTCATTCATCGAGTTCCGTCGTCTACCGCTACAGCGGTGCGAAGATTCAAGCGGGCGGACGCGGATTCCTTGGTTTTGCCACCGTGCAGGCGGAAAACCAGCAGCCGGCGCAAAACCCGCAGTCGGCGCAAGGCTTGCCTGTCTACCTCGTCACCACCACCGAGTACCGGCAGGATTTTCCGTACATCGGCCGGCCCGATCACACGGTCGTCGAACTGGAGTCCGCGCTGCAACCCGACCCCTGCGTGGGTTCCCCCGGCGATACGTGCTTCGTGCACAACCCGCCGCCCTGCGGCAGCCACGGCGTTATCTGCAATATCGCGCAAAGCGCTTCGATCGGCGTCAACGGTCAGGTATTGAGCGATTCGCAAGACGACTACACGAGTACGCCGGCGTTTGCGCCCGGCACCGTGCAGCCACTGATGCCGTATCTGTCCAGTTCCGTCGAACAGAAGTTCGACGTCGCAACGCCCGGGGCATCGAGCCACGAGATCACAAGCTCCTTCGGCGAAGACATCTACGGCAACGTCACCAGTTCCTCGGTGATCAGCAGCGAGTCCGGTGTTACCGACGAGTCCAAGACGACAACGAACATCTACGGCTGCACGGTGTCGCCGCCGACGAAGAACTGCTCGACGCTCAGTACCGAATGGCAGCGCTTGGGGCGATTGTCGGTCAGCACGGTCACGAGTAGCCGGCCCGGACAGACGAACAACGTGCGCCGTGCCAGCTTCGAGTATGACCCGACGACGCTGCTGCGCATTGCCGACATCCAGGGTCCCTACGATGCGACGGACGAGCCCATCGTCAACGTGCTCAAGACGATGGGCTTGCGCACGGACTTGATCCGCGATGCCGATGGCAATGTGACCGAACAGGTGCAATGCAGCACCTATCACTTCGCCAATCGCGCCGCCTGCACAAACCTGTCCGGCTTCCAGCAGCGGCAGTGGCAAACCGATCCGACCAAGATCCAACGCTACGCCAAGTGGAACTATGAATCGCTGGGCCGCTTCGAGCTCGACAAGCTCGTGCCGTTCTATTCGGCCACCGGCACCAGCAACACGGACGAGAACATCGCCGAGTATGTCGGCATCGCATTGTCCGGCAGTTCGCCGATGCGGGCGTTTACGCCGCAGGCGATTCTTCCCGTCGTCGTCAACCGCGACGTGTTCGGCAATCCGGCGAATAAGGTATCCGCCGCCGGCGATCAATGGTCGATGGTGTACGGCACATTGGGCCGGGCGTATTTTGCTGAGGATGTGACCACCGGCGGCTTCTCGCGCACCACGTATACCTGGTGCAAGGACGCAAACAGCGTCGACATTCCCGCCGCCGCGCCGCGCGCGAACTGCCCGGTCGGCGGCGTCTATCGCGTCACGACGGACAGCACCGCCAGCGGCACGTATGCGGGCCAGAGCGTCGCACCGACGACGTGGGCGTACTTCGACGTACTCGGTCGCGAGTTGCTGCGCACCAAGCGCATCTACCAGCAAAGCGCTACCAGCAAGCTGCACTGGTCGAGCGTGGCGACAACGTATGACAGCACGGGCCGCACCGCGACGGTATCCACGCCGTATTTTTCCATCGACCCGGCGACGGCGCAGACTGGCGTGGCATCCAGCCGCGCGGGCACATTGCAGACCGGCGCCATCGCGCCAGGCACTGCGACCGCGAGCTACGATGCGGTGGATCGGGCATCGGATCAAAGCCATCCGGAAGAGGCGGCGAACACGCCGAGCGACTCAAAGTGGAACTACGCCACGCTGACGACGACAGCGACCAACCCGCGCGGCTACAAAACCCAGCAGGTCAAGAACGCGCGCGACGAAGTCATGCAGATCGCCGCGCCCTTCGGCCAGAGCAACGCGTTGACCGTGACGTATGGCCGCGACGCAGTGGGCAATCTGACCAGCATTTCGCGCACACCCGCGGACGGCAGTTCAGCCGGCGTGCTGATCCAGACGACGATGCAATACGACCGTCTGGGCCGCAAGACCGGCATGACCGATCCGGACAAGGGCGGCTGGACGTACAGCTACAACGCGCTCGGCGAACCGGTTAGCCAAATCGACGCGAAGGGCCAGACGCAGAACCAATACCGCGACGCACTGGGCCGGCTGTATCTGCGCACCGAGAATCGAAGCAATGGCAGCGGTGGCTTCACCGCGGAGCCGTCCGGCGCGTGGGAGTTCGACACGGCGTTGCGCAGCGACGGATCGACGATCCTGGGCGTGATTCACAGCGAGTCGAACGGCATCGGTGGCTTCACGCGCACCACGGAATACAACGACTACGGCCGCGTGGATCACTCGGTCACGCAGATGGACGGATATTCCTACACGGAGCGCCAGACCTACGATCAGTTCGGCCGTCCGTTCCAGCACTTCGACCCGAGCACGAATGCAACATCCCCGAATGGTGAGCTGACGCTTTATTCCACGGACGGCTATCCGATCGCCACGCAAGAAGCCGCCGACAGCGTCAACGGGGTTTACTACGACACGGTGATCGCCTTGTCCGAGCGTGGACAAGTCACGGACGAGATTTTCCACAACAATGCGGCGCTGGAGAGTACCCGCACGTTCGATCACACCACCGGACGCGCATTGACCATCGACGCGGGTAGCGGCGCGCTGCAGAACTGGAGCTACGACTACGATAAACACAGCAACGTGCTGTACCGCGTCAATCACGCGACCGGCTACAACCTGCGCGAAGACTTCACCTACGACAATCTGGATCGGCTACAAAGCGTGAAACTGACGGTCAACGGCGCGGTGCAAGGTACGATGACGAGCGCCTACGATCAACTGGGCAATCCCACCAGCCGGGGCAGCCAAAGCTGGACGTATGCCACGCAGGAATCCGGCTGCACGCAATATGCCGGCCCACACGCGGCAAGCAAATTCGGCAGCTTCACGTACTGCTACGACGCGAACGGCAATCAGACCACCGCCAATTACGGCGGCGGGCAAACCCGCACGATCACGTACACCGGCTACGACTTGCCGGCGCAGATCACGACGAACGGCTACCCGAGCAATGCGACCGAGAGTTTTGCCTACGCGCCGGACCGATCCATGTTCAAGCGCGTGGAAGGCATCACCGGCGGCACGAACGACAACATCTTCTGCAATGGCTTTGACACCACCACGAACACCTGTCCGAACACCCAAAGCTCGGCAGCGACGACGTACTACGCGGGCAATGTCGAAACGCGCATCAACGGAACGAGCACGACGACCAAGCGCTACATCGGCGGGTATCTCGTCATCACCACGACGAACACGAATTCGACGCCGGTCTATGCCTACCTGTTCCGCGATGCGCTCGGCTCCATCGACGTGATCGCCAACGAACTGGCGCAAGTGCAGCAGCGCCAGAGCTTCGACGTGTGGGGCAACCGCAGGGACGCGACGGCCAGCGGCGGCTGGGGCTTGCTGCCCACGGCCACGGCGGCGAGTTTCGACACGAGCCGAACCTTCCAAGGTTACACCGGGCACCAGCAACTCGATCCGGTGGGCCTGATTCACATGAAGGGCCGCCTCTACGATCCCCAACTGGGCCGGTTTATCCAGGCCGACCCGATGACGGAAGCGGACGCAACGCAAGGCCTGAACCGTTACAGCTACGTCCTCAACAATCCGATGAGCCTGACCGATCCCTCAGGTTATCTGAGCTTCCGACAGATACTCGGCATCGCTATCGGCGTGGTTGCCGCCTGCTTCGGGCAATGGGAGATCAGCATCCACGCGTGGGGCTGGGCGTTTGCAACCGCCGTCGCCGGCGGGTTCCTCTCCGCCTATGTTGCCACCGGCAGCTTGAAGGCCGGCCTATGGGGCGCGTTCGCGGGGGCGGCGTTCTTCGGCATCGGCGCGGAGTTCAGTCAGTTCCAAGGCGCGGCCGGAACGGGGTTCGCCGGCAGCGGATTTAGCGGAGGAGCGTTCGCTGCGAATGTCGCCGCGCACGCGGCGGCGGGAGGCGTGTTGCAGGACTTGGAAGGTGGAAACTTCGGCAGCGGGTTCCTCGCCGCCGGCGTCACGGCCGCACTGTCACCGGCGATCGGCAGAATGGACAACGCGCCAGAACGCATCATGGTCGCCAGCGTAGTGGGCGGCACGGTGTCGAAGATCACCGGGGACAAGTTCGCCAACGGGGCCGTCACCGGATTCTTCCAAGAAGCGTTTGGAGAGATCGGCGCGAAGGCGATGGCTGCGCAAGCGCAGCGCGCGCAGATCGCGCGCATCGACGCTGCCGCCGATGCGTACATGGCCGCTAATCCGGCGAACATGGATTACGAGGTCGCGTTTGAGCCACCAGCATTGAATCAGAATTTTGTCGATTTTATGGCGGGAGCAGGAGATGGGGTTTTTAGGATGGCGGGGTTTTGGTTTGGGGGCCTCGCGGCCACACGCCGCATTCTTTGGATGGAGTGCGCGTCGCGTGGGGGCGGCTACGCGGGTGGTGAGGCCGCTGGATATGCGTGGGGGGCTTCCACGATGTTGGTATCAGGGCTGAATGGAGGTTCCAGTTCTGTTTTCTGGTCTGGCTCCGGAAACATGGAGAGAGCGGCGGCGCTTGGTAGGAGTTTGGAGAGTACGCCGATTGGTTCGTTGATGAATGCTGTTGGCGACGATGTACCCTATTGGGGGTGGAAAGCGGCGTCATGTATATATGCCTGTAATGCAAGTGGCACTGCAATCAAGGTCGGACTACAGGAGGGAACGATTTGGCAAAGTGTTGAACAACCGATTTTGCAATGGCGTGGAATTCCCTATAACACTGTTCCATAGGCTGGCCAATGAAGACACTTGTTCTTGATGATGGAAGTCGTCTCGTTTGGAAAGATCGTGAGACGCTTTGCTATGAGGATGCGGGGCGTCTAGCTCTGATATGGGTAGACTATGAGCCTGGCTTTTTTAGTCGTGGTCGAGTAATTCATATGAGCTCTTTGGAACGCTGGCATCAGACACCTCAAGGGGCCGATGAGGCGATTTCTGATGAAAAGAAGGGACAGATAATCGCCAAGGTCCGTCAATATTTTGGCAACAGGCCTGTCAGGGTTGTACAAGACGGATGATGACCTGTCGTTTGCGTGCAAGGTCAGCCGGGTTGCCGAGGAACGGCTAATGAAAATATCTAATTTAGTTAAGGCCATCTTCTTTCTTGGACTCGCGCTTGCTGTACTCGTCGCGTTGGCCATTTCTGCATTCAATTTGTCAGCAAAAATCGGATGGGTCGCGTTCGCGGTTTTTGCTGCTGCAATGCTGCTTAACGGGTTGATAATCCGTCACGAAGACAAGCTACCGGGCAGCTTCTACAGCCCCAAGCGAAAAGAACAAGAGCCCAAATCGCATTGAACAAAAGCCCCTCGTTGCTGGGCCTCAATTCGAAGAAATTAAGTATGCCGAAGCTTGTAGGATTCTTCCTGCTTATTGTGATCTGTGCAGCGAGTTCTGGCTGCTTGCGAGTTGTGACAAAGGCGGACGACCTCGCCACAAATCACGATCAAGTCGAGAGTTTTACCGCAGCCCGACCATTCGGCGAGGTTCATGCGATAGTTGACGATGACGCCACAAAATGTTGGTCCTCGGTGACGAGTGGTCAAATGATGCCGACGGGCTCCGGATACGTTGTTGCCGGTTCAGGCATCAAACGTGAAGTCGAAGATCATCTGATTGATCCTGGGCGGCTCGCAATGGTTGACGTCGTCGTCAGAGCGTTTTGGCCGCTTCCCCCAGAGAGCTATATTCTGCGTGCTGACATCAAAGCGCTTGGTCCGTCAGAAACAGAGGTCACGACCTACAATGCCGACTCGAACAAAGGCCAACGCGCTTTCCATCGGCAAGTACATCGATGGGTCGTGGATGGTGTTACGGATTGTTCCGGCATGGGTCTCTTTGATTGAACGTCTACCACTCAGGCGATACAAGCTCACGGTAGTATAGCGGCCCCATCGTTTTGGCGATGCGATGCTGCCGATCGATAGCGCGGCACTCCTTCGACGTCATCCTTGAACTCGAACGAGCACAACGCAGCCCGTTGCGCCGGGCGCGCAGCTTAATTTCTTGCCATTCCCATGCGGAATGCGCTGCGCATTTTCGCGCAATTCACCGTTGCAGCTCGCGGTAGTACCGGCCTTTTGACACGACGTTGGAGTTTGGTGGACGCCATCGTCTCCGCCGGGTTGAGCGGGTGCTTTAGGCGGGTGATCTTTGGCGGGGCGGCATCCGCTGCAAGGGCCACACGGCCCCGTGTAGTCGCTTCACTCCGGCCCGCGCCAGGCCGTGTTGCGCTGCGCGCTCCCTTGCATCGCACGCCGTGAACCCCGCCGAAGCTGATCCCCGCGCACCCGCGCAATCAACCCAACGGAGATAAAACATCATGGCCAAGAAACCCACCAAACCCGCTTCCGATGCCACGCGCTTGACGGCCTACACGGTTCGCGAGTTCGAACACAACGGCGAAACCAAGCGCGACTGGATGCGCATCGGTGTTGCCTTCCCGCACGAGGATGGCAAGGGATTCAATCTGACGCTGCACGCAGTTCCGGTCGATGGCAATGTCGTCGTGCGCTTGTACGAGCCCAAGGACGACGTACCGCAGGAATGATTCTGCGGCTTCCCGACAACCGGCGCCCTTGCGGCGCCGGTTTTTTTGTGGCCGCGCTTCAAACGGTGCGCTGGTGCGCACCGACCCGGCCAAGCTAAGCACTCCGTTGCCAGCGTCTTGCTCTCCGAGCGGCGATGCTTCCGGGTGCGGGCAGTTTCCGCATTCAGCTCACGCGGCGGAATCGGACAAGACCGCGCCATCGTGTAGGGAATTTCTGACAACTTAGTTCACCGCGGCTTTCGGCAGACGAAATTCGCTTGGATGCGGCGCGGCTATGCTGCGATTCGGGTCTGGCCGGTTCACCTCATCGTGTGGTGAATTTCATGACGGCCTCGGCGGTGTTTCTTGCCGCCAGCTTGGCGCTTGCGGTTTTACGCGGCAAGGGTCAAGACGAGCGCTTCGCGCCCTTGCCCCGCACCGCGGCGCGCTGTCCGTGGCGGCCCACACCGCCCACGGAGGCCATCATGCAATACCAGCGCGACATTTTCGGCAACTACCTGTTTTCAGGCCCGGTCGACGAACTCACGATCCTGCACGTCGCCGGGCACATCCGCGAAACACACTTCCATCGTGAAACCGCCATGCGCGATCCGCAGACGACGCGCGAATTTCTCATCGCCAAGCTCGCGCATCTGCCGCACGAGGTGTTCGCGGTGATCTTCCTCGACAACCGTCACCGCCTGCTGGCCTTCGAGGTGCTATTTACCGGCACGCTCGATGGTGCCTCGGTATATCCGCGTGAAGTGGTGCGCCGCGTGCTGCATCACAACGCGGCCGCCGTGGTCCTAGCGCACAATCATCCGTCGGGCTATCCCGAGCCGAGCATGGCCGACCGGAGCATCACCGCTCAGCTCAAGACCGTGCTCGGTACCATCGACACCCGCGTTCTCGATCACATCATCGTTGGCGGTTCGCAGACGGTCTCCTTCGCCGAAAGGGGACTGATCTAGGCTGCGCTGCATGCCGTCTAGCCAGCGGCGCGTAGCGCCCGCGCCGCCATCGCCCGAATCCGCGCGCATCATACGTCGGCGGCCTCTCTGACGAGCGCGTGCAGCCCGCCGCCTTCGGTGCATGCGGTGCTGAGCAGGGTGAGGCTGTGCAATGGCATCGCAGGATCGCTGACGGTGGTTCGCACTTCGACACGGGTGATTTTGTGATGCGTGGTTTGACGCCGGCCACCAACGGCAACACCGATGCCACCGACCATAACGATGACGCCTCTGCCGGGCGCCACTGTTTTCGTGGTCCGGTTCTCGAAGACGTCCACGGCGACGACATCGGCGGCGTGGACGCAATGGGAAGTGATGGCGCCGTTCACGCGCCGGAAGAAGCAGAGCATTCCACTGCCTTCGTCGATGGCAACCGCATCGCGAGCGCCGCTGCCGATGCGGTGGTAGTCACAACGAAAATCGGGTAGATCTGCGATGGCCTCGCGCATTTGCGCGTGGCGCTTGTGGTCCGCGATCAAGCTGTAGACGAACGCGGCGGCGGCGAGGTCGAGCGCGATCAGGATCAGGTCGATAAGGCCCACACGTTCCTCCCGGTGCATGACGGCAGCGCAAACCCAATCGTAATCGATGCAGGCCATCCGTCGGCTGAACCATGTGTGATCGCAGTCACGCACCTTGGGCGGAGGTCTTTCCTCTACGGCGATTGCACGATAGATAGTCTAATTTGTCTAGTGCGTGTAATCTTCCGGCATGACCGACTCCGGAACCGGCGCGCTCAGTCGCCACGATGCGCGCTTCATCCGCGATGCCCTGGCCATTCAGGACGCTGATCCGCGAGACACGCACAATCTCGGCTATACGGCGCGCATCCTCACCATCGCCACGTTGCCGCACCGCGCACAGCCGGGAGATCATTTCGAGCGACGCAACGGCGGCTACCGCTTGATCGTGCAGGCGATGCCCGGCGCGGGCCTGCCGTTCGGCAGCTATCCGCGCCTGTTGCTGGCGTGGCTGGCTACCGAGATCGTGCGTACCCGGCAACGGGAACTGGTACTCGGCGCCTCGATGGCGGACTTCATGCGTCAGCTTGGCCTCGGCCGTAGCGGCGGGCGTGCGGCTCACTCGCGCAGCGCCGGCACGATCCATCGGTTAAAACGCCAGATCGTGAGCCTGTTCGGCTCGCGCCTTATCTTGCACGGCCAATCGGCGCGCAGGGGCGAGCACATCGAACTCCTGCAGATCGGCGATGGTTTTGAGTTCTGGGCCGATCCCGCGCAGCCGGACGTGCTACCCGGCACCTTGCGCGTCAGCGAGCCTTTGTATGAACACATCCTACGCGCGCCCGTGCCCGTGGACCTGCGCGCCTTGCGCGCGCTTAAACGTTCGCCGCTGGCATTGGACGTGTATACCTGGCTTACGCACCGCAACTTCGTCCAGCAGAACGGCGGACGCAAGCAGGCTATAGTTCCCTGGGGCGCCTTGCAGCGGCAGTTCGGTTCGGATTATCCGCTCGACAGCCGCGGACGCGCCGACTTCAAGAAGGCGTTTCATGGCGCCTACCGGCGCGTGCAATTAGTTTATCCGCGCGCCACGATCCGCGATGACGGCGATTGCCTGACCCTCATTACCACCGCGCCGCACGTGCGCACGCAGCACTTGATCGGTATCCGCTAAATGCAAATACCGGCCGTTCCGATCACCGGCTCTGGCAATGCATGATCATCTGTTGGTCGTTGTGATTATCGGCACCTGCACGTTACTCGAACAACCTGTTATCGACCCTTCGTCGCCTGATCGCCGTTTTCGGAAGTTCCTTTTCGATATTTGCCGAGGAACAGCTCCGGAACGCAACAAAGACAAATGGCACCGACCAACGTCGCGACGCTGATGACATTCCAGCCGTTCTCGCCCAAGGGCAGCAGACGAAGACCGAAAGACAGCGTCACCACCGCCATCAACAGGAAAAACGGCCCGGTGATGTAACAGTGGACTCGGCCGCAGCGTGCGGCGTTGACGATACAGGCTGCACCCATCGTGCTCAGCGCAGCAGTCCAAACGATGGCCCGCCATGCGTCGCCAAAAACGGATGTTCCCGAGATCACCATTGCGATCACGGGAAGCCAAAACAAGGCGACCGTCAATTTCCGATTCGAGAGAAGGTCGCGCGATCTGCAATTTCCCGCGTCTACCGGCAGCATGATCCGCTCGTGCTTTGCATCGGTGGGCACGGAACCGTTCCATACGTGCAGAACACGCAGCAGTCGCCCGGTTTTGGTTTGAGCAACGCACCGCATTTGACGCAGTCATAAAAGAAGATACAGGCGTCGGTTGGCATGGTCTCGGTGGTTAGATGACCGCAGTGGGGGCAGGTCAGCTTCGACTGGAGGTTTACGGCAACAGGCTTGGACATGGAACGAGTCAGCTCACGAAGTTGGTGCAGCGTGGAGCGCCTTCAAGCGCTTCTCCACATCGTCGCGAAATGCGGACGCGTCGAGAAATGGAAAATCCTTGCGCCCCATCAGGTCCGGCAACTGATGCATCCGAAAGTCCGCCTTGGGCGGCGTGGCACCGTTCCATTGCGCACCCGGGCCGTAGACCAGCCACACATCCCATGCGTAGATGGGCCCTTCGCCATTCTTCATCGCTTCCGCGTTCGCGAACAGCGTGCCCATTTCCTGTCCCGGGTCCCAATAGTGCAAGACATGCTCGTTGTGAATCAGGGTGCAGGTGTTTGCGGTGTCAGCTTCGGTCGCGCCGAGCACGGGCGTATGGATCACAAACGTCTGCAACGAGGCGTTCGCCGCTTCCGGCGACAACAAAGCGGTATCCAAGTCCTTGACACCCTTCAAACACGTCGGGCAGATCGGGTCGACGAGAAAGATCAGGCGCACCGACCCGCGAGCCCGATTGAACGCATCGCGCAGCGACGCATCGTCGCTGGCCGAGATCGTGATCGGATGCCGACACGTGCCTGCAGGCGTGGCCGGAGCGTCGGCCGCGCCGACGGTGGCGGCGACGGAAAGCAGCAGTGCGCCGAGCGCACGTAGGGTCCACAGCGGTGACATTGCGATTCTCCTTAGCCTGCGAAGACAAGAACATTCCACCCGCGCGTCGCCACGAACAAGGCGGCCAGGATCAGCACGATGATCCAGGCGGCGATTCGGCGGCCGCGTTGCACCGACGCCGCGCATTCATCCTCGCAAGCGGGCGCGAAGAGATAGGCCCAACCCAGGACGAAAAATGCGAGAACCAGCGCGAGCAGCCACAGGTAGGGTGCGAGGAAGGCCGCTCTGGCGATCGCGATCGCACCCGACACGCCGACAACCCCGACGAGCCACGGCGTGCCACAGCAGGCGCCAAGCAACGCGGCCAGCGCACCGAAACCGAACGCCCCGGTCGATGCGGCGACGAGCGGTACAGGCGTCTTGCGGTGAAACATGAGCGACTCCGGGCAAACCAAAACGGTGCTAGGCTACACCCCGTACCAAGGTACGGAGTCAAGCGGACATGGACTACACCATTGGCCGACTGGCGAAGGCAGTCGGCGTCAATGTGGAGACGGTCAGGTATTACCAACGTCGAGGGCTGCTCAACGCGCCCGCACGACTGACGGGCAGTTACCACCATTATTCCGAAGCTGACGCCGAGCAGTTGCGTTTCATCAAGCGAGCGCAGGGAACCGGCTTCACGCTGGCGGAAATTGAAGCGTTGTGGGCGCTGCGAGTGAGCAAGTCTTGCGTTGAAACGCGTGCGTTGGCGGTCAAGAAACTGGCGATGGTCGAGGAACGCCTTCGCGACCTGCGCCGGTTGCGGCGCGAGTTGCAGCATTGGATTGATGCCTGCGATCACAATCCGAAAAACGCTCCGTGTCCGACCATTCGCCAATTCGTGAATTGAGATTGCAGTCTTTGGTGTTGCGCCGTCGAGCGCAATCATGATCGAGTTCGATCAGCGCACGCACTGAAACCCGACGCCTTTGCTTTGCGCCATCACTCGGCGCGTATTTTCCCTGCCTGTGGATATGTGGATAAGTAGGGGTTTTCGACCGACTTATCCACGCCGCTTCGCTCCCAGGATTGCGCTGCTTGACTCCCAAGATTGCGCCGCTTCGCTCCCAAGAATCGCCGAATCTGCGCCGCTTCACTCCCAAAACTGCGCCGCTTGACTCCCAAGAAAAGCAATTACCGCGTTGATGGGCAAGGCAAAAACGAGCGCCTGTATTACCTGTATTTTTTTCCTGTAGCTCCGGTATCTCCGGTAGTTGGCAACAAGGGTCTGTGGATAAAACAGCCAAAGCGAGGGGGCTTGCAAAATAGATCACATAGTTGGTCTAATTGGTTTCACGTGAAACACGCGGAGCGCAAACGATGAAAGGGTGGCTCGTGGGATTGATGGCTTTCGTGAACACGGCAGGAGCCGTGCCGCTGTATCTGGAACTGGACGGCGCGTACTACACCGTGGCACCCGGCAGCACGGTCGAATACGAAGGCAGCGCCTGGGTTGCGCCACAGACCTCCATGATCGGCTGCAACCGCCGCAACAACCAGGTTCAGCAGTTCTCCGACTTCGATCTGTTCTACGGCCCGAACCTCGATGTCGTGTACCTGTCGGCAAGCACGTATTCGTGCTTCGGCGACGCGACGGATGAGGCGTGTGTGCTCGCCATGACGAGCACGACCGGCGACATCGTTTGCGGCGGGGCGGTCGCCGCGCCCGATCCGATCTTTGCCGACGGCTTCGAGAGCCGCTAAGCCGTCTCCATGCCGGAGGGAACGCCCATGACTCGCATCATCGCCTGCGCCAATCTCAAGGGCGGCGAGGGCAAGACGACCATCGCGCGGCACCTGGTCTATCACGCGGCATCGCGTGGTTTGCGGACGCTCGCGGTCGATCTAGATCCGCAGGGCAATCTGACCGATTCGTTATTGCCCGAGGGCGAAGGGACGTATACGCAATCTTCCGGTTTGTTCGAGTCCGGTTTTTCGCATGCGAAATTGCACCTAGCCGAATCGGACCGGAATCTGTGGCTGCTGCCGGCCGATACGCGTCTGGATACGCTGGCCGAAATACCCGGCAGCCGCACCGCGTTCGTGCAACGCGTGCGCGCGAACCTGCGCTCGATCGCGGATTTCGATCTGATCGTGATCGATACCCCGACCAATGCGCCGATCTGTTATTTGGCGGGACTGGCGGCAGCCGACGGCGCCGTGTCGCCGGTGCAGATGGATGCCTACGGCATATCCGGCGCCGTGCGGCTGACCCAGGCGATCCAGCGCGTGCGTGCGCACTACAACCCGCGCTTGATCCACATCGGTTTTGTGGTGAATCGCTTCAACAGTCGCGCGGCCTCGCATGCACAACTGCTAGAGCAGTTCCAGGCCAAGCGCTTGCGCCTGTTGTCCACCGTACTGCGCGAGCGCGTGGCGGTGCAGGATGCGTTGGGCCGGCGCATGCCGGTGTGGCGCGGACCGCGCGGGCGCGTGAACACCCGTGCCGCGCGCGAGATGCGCGCGCTGTGCACGGAAGTCTTGGCCGGAGTCGGACTGTGAACGCGCGTGCAACGACACCACAGGCCGCAGACCTGCGCTTGAGTGAGCTGGATCGCCTGTCGGCCATCGACCGGCAGGAGCCGGTGCTGGCATTACCGCTCGATGCCATCGAACCCGATCCGAATCAGCCGCGTCGGACGTTCGATGAGACGAGCCTGCTGGAGCTGGCCGACAGTTTGCGCCGGCTGGGCCAGATTCATCCGGTCGAGGTGCGCGAGTTCGAAGGGCGCTATGTGCTGATCGACGGTGAGCGGCGCTGGCGCGCAGCCAAGCTGGCCGAACTTTCCACGCTGCGCGCGCTGATTCGTTTCGCGCCGGATACGCCGGACGAAGTTCGCGACCGACAGTTTGCGGCGAACTTCCACCGCGATGTGATGGCATTGATCGACCAGGCGCGCTATCTGCAAGCGCGCATCGAAACCTTGGGCAACGCTGCGGCGGTTAGCCGAGTGATTGGCCTGAGCGTCCCGCGCATCCTGAACATCGTCAAGACCCTAAAAGCGCAAGGCGCCGCCGCACGACTGCGTGACAGCGGCGTGACCCGCGATGCCGACACCATCGGCGCCGTGGTCGAGGTGCAAAAGCGCGATCCCGCCGCCGCGCAGGCCCTGGTCGAGGCCGCGCGCAAATCGGGCAAGCTCACGCGCCGGCAGGCGCAGGACGCCGCGCGCGCGGTCAAGGGCAAGTCGCGCGTGTCCGCGCAATCGCAAGTTGCGGACGGAACGCCATCCGGACGCCGCCGCACAGCGTCCGTCGAACCGCATCTGGTGGTGCGGCTGGCCTGCGAAGGCACGCAGGATGAACGCGCGCAATGGAACAAGCTCTCGCGCGAGCACGGCCGCGCCTGCCTGTCGCTCGTCGCCACGACCGCGCGCCCCGGCTGTGTGCTGGTCGAGTTCGGCGCACACAGCGAACCGTTCCGTGCCGATGGGCTGCGCATTCTCGATACCGTGTACGAGGTTGCGCCATGACGGATGACGCCGACAACACCTTGCGCGATGCCGATGCGCAGGAACTGCGGTTGACCGAAGTGCACCTGATGTGCCGCAGCAACCGCCGCTACCGATTGCTGTTTGGTACGCCGTTCGATGTGGTCGCTATGGACCAGCCACACCCGCCCGGTGCGCGCATCGCGTTCTTCCGACCAGGCGAGCGCTTCGGTCTGGCGCTATGGGAGGCCAACGACTTTGGCACCATCCGCTGGCGGGTTCTTGTCTGCCGCGCCCTGCATGTCGGACAGACGGGTACGCGCGTGCCGCAGGTGCGCCCCGGCGCGCATGTGCTGCTCGATATTACAGGCGCTACGCGCGCCAAGGCGGCGCTGTACTGGCTTGCGCCGCATGTGGAATCGGGCAGCGTGGTGACGCTGCCGGATGCTGTGTTCATCGAGGCCGGATTCCGTATCGCGAACACGCCGCTGTCGCGCTTGAAAGCCTACACGCGGGAGCCGTTATGAAGGCCAATCAATACATTCGCCTGCTGCGCTTGCTCGCTCTGGCCTGTGTACTCGTCGTGCTGGCTTACGCTGCCGGCGCACTGATCAGACTGTCCGGCCATGCGCTGTACGTGAACGACTCACCGAGCATGCCGCGCGGGGTGTATTGGATACGCATGGGCGCACCGCCCACGCAGCGCGGCGAGGTCGTCGTCTTTCGCCCATTGCCGGCCTTCGCACACCTTATCTATGGGCGCGGCTGGCTGCCGCGTGATATGCCGCTGATCAAACCGGTGGGCGGCACGGCCGGCGACATTTATTGCGCCATCGACGGGCGTTTTCTTGTCAATGGCGAGGACGCAGGCCCCATGTTCGACCGCGATGCGCAAGGCGCAGTGGTGCCGCAGATGGCGGGCTGTCATCGCGTTGCGCGCGGGACCTTCTTGCCGGTGTCCTCGTACATCCCGCGCAGCTTTGATGGCCGTTACATGGGCGCCGTGCCGGCAGCCAATGTCATCGGCACCGGCGTCCCACTGCTGACCTTCTGATATGCCGCTCGCGAACTTCTATGCGGCCTGTGGGCCGTGGGTGCATCCGGACACGATTGCCGCCGTCGCCGCGGTCGAAAGCGGCTCGCGTCCGTGGACGATCGGTACCCCGCATGGCGCGTATTACGCGACGAGTGAGCGCGAGGCGGCAACGTATCTGGCCCGCGCGATGCGCACCGAGCCTAGCGTGGATATTGGCCTTATGCAGATCAATTCGCAGTGGATCGCGCGCCTCAACATTGCGCCCGAAGCGCTGCTCGATCCGTGTACCAATGTGCGCGTGGGCGCGGCGATCTTGGCGGCCGATTTTGTTGCCGCCGTGCATCCCGGCCGCACGCGGTTGCAAACCCTTGTCGCGGCCCTGTCGATGTATCACAGCGGCACGCCAAACGCCGCCATCGGGTACGCGATCAAGGTACTCAAAGCGGCCTTTCAATCGCCCAATCCCATGATCAATCCCACGAAAAAATCGGGGGCAAGATAAAAGTGTGTGTACATGACCCCTCGCAAACCCAGTGGCGGCAAGGCTTTTTGATGTACATGCCATGCGGGGCATGTACATCGGACGCCGCAAACCGCGACGTTATGCGAGTTTGCGATGTACATCCCCTAAAGAATGGCGTCAGGACGCCATGAGCAAGAAACCGCCCGAGGAACCAACGGTACGTCCGCGGTTCGCGCGTCCACGCGAATCGCGCCAGCCGCTGGCGCGCAGCCGGTCCGGACCGAACATGAAGCCGGCTCTCGCCGCCGCCATCCGCTTGGCGCGAGGCACGGCGGGCCGCGCGAGGGCGGGGCGCGGTGCTGGCGTGCGCTTCGTCGGCCGGCATACACAGCGCGTCGTCGTCAAGGCGAGAATCGTACCGCTGCGCGGCAAGTCGCCGGCCGATGCCATGCGTCGGCATCTTGTTTACCTCACGCGCGATGGTGTGGATCGGCAGGGTGCGCCGGGGAGGCTATTCGGCACCGATGACGACCTCGATCGGGAGCAGATCGAAGCCTTTGCGGAACGGGGCCTCACCTGCCGTCACCAGTTCCGCTTCATCGTCTCGCCCGAGCGTGGTGGCGAACTCGACCTGGAACGCTTCGCGCGCGATCTGATGCGCCGCATGCAGCACGACGTCGGCTCGCGCCTGGACTACGTTGCCTGCGCGCATCACGACACCGATCAGCCGCACGTTCACATCGTGGTGAACGGACGCGACGAACACGGCGGCGACCTCGTGGTGAGTCGCGACTACATCGCCAACGGGCTGCGCCAGCGCGCGATGGAGCTCGCCACCAACGAACTGGGGTTCCGGACCGATCTCGACGTGTTCCAAAGTCTCGCCCGCGATATTCGGGCGGACCGCTACACGGTGCTCGACCGGCGGTTGGAGGCGCTGCAGGAGCGCGACGGGTTTATCGACCTGCGCACCGTGCCGACGGCGCCACGTGCTGTCGTGCAACGCCGGTTGTATCTCGGCCGCCTGTCACACCTTCAGAAGATGGGACTGGCACAAGAGGGTCGCCGCGGACGGTGGCGATTGCACTCGCAGGCGATCGAGCGCCTGCGCGGCTACACGCAGCACCGTGCGATCCAGCAGCAGGCCGAACGGCATCTTGAACCCGGCGATCGCGGTGCGCCGCTCACGGTCATCGACAAGGCGAAACTCACAACGCCGGTTACAGGCCAGGTGCTCGGTCGTGGTCTCGCCAACGAGCTGACCGGCACCGACTACATCATCGTGTCGGGCATCGACGGCAAAACCTATTACGCCGCGTTGTCTACGCACTCGGAGCGGCATCTTGAGGCACCAGTGCGGCGCGGCGACATCGTGAGCCTGCGCCGGGAAGTGTCGCGGCCGACCGGTCAGGCGGACCGCAACATCGTCGCACTCGCCGCTCGATACGATGGCGTTTACGACTCACAGCGTCACACGGATGAAATCCGCGACCGGCGCTTGCCGTATGAGGCGACCCCGGAACGCTTTGTCGCCGCGCACGTGGCGCGTCTGGAGGCGCTGGCAAGCCGCGGCCTCGTCGCGCGCGAATGCGAAGGCCGTTACCGGGTTCCGCCGGACCTGATCGCGCGGTTGGATACGGAACCTGCACCGGCTCGCGACGATGCGTTCGTGAAAGTGCAGCGCATCACCGACGAGTCGTTGAGCCGCCAGTCTAGCGCGCGGGCTTACACCTGGCTGGATGAACAATTGATCGCTGGCACCGCGCAATCGCTGCGGCAAGCCGGCGCGCGTAACAGCTTCCAAAACGAACTTATCGACGTTCTCGACCGGCGCGTGCGCCAGCTTGTCCAGCTCGGACTCGCTGAACTTGATGGCGAGGGCGTGAGGCTCGATCCGCAGTTGCGCGGTAAGCTCGGCGAACTCGAACGCCACAACGCCGTTGCGCGGCTGCACAAGCTGTACGGCACCTTCGTGGAACTGGAGCAGACAGGCGACTTTGCGGGTCGCGTCGCCGCGATCGAATCGCTGCGCGGGCGAGCGCACGCCGTCGTCGTCTCGGACACGCACTTTACCCTCGTGCCTGCCGAGCGCGGCCTGCAAAAGCTCCTCGGCCGGGATGTCGCGCTGAACCTTTCGCGCAACCGCGACGTGGACCACGCGCAACAGGTGCGGTTTCGTGCGCTCGATGCGCCGGATTTGTCGTTCGGATTCTCACGATGACCACGAATTATCGTCCACGTACTCCCGGCGGTTTGGTTCTGGCGCCGCTCGCCATCATCAGTCTTGCCTCCGTGATCGGCTGCTGGCTCGCCACGCAATACGTCGCCGAAGGCTTCGCCGACCAGCCGCAGCTAGGGGTGCCGCTGCTGTGGATCGGCGGACATGCGATCTATCCGCCGTTCGATTACTTCGTCTGGCTCAATCGCTGGAATGCGTATGCGCCACATCGCTTCGACATCGCGCTGTTCTGGCTGTACGGCGCCGTACTCGTCGGGATTCTCGCCGCCATCGTGTTCAACGTCTGGCGCGCGCGCGGCAGTCGCATTGCGACCACCTACGGTTCGGCGCGATGGGCCGACCAGGACGACATTGCACGCAGCGGCCTGACCGGCCGCGGCGGCGTGGTGCTTGGCATGACGACCGACGGCAATTACCTGACTCACGACGGCCCCGAACATATCGAAGTTACGGCGCCCAGCCGCTCCGGCAAGGGGGTGGGCATCGTGATTCCGACCTTGCTGACCTGGCGGGGCTCGGTGATCGTCAATGACATCAAGGGCGAGAACTGGACGCTCACCGCCGGCTATCGCCGGCGCTTCGGTTACGTGCTCGCCTTCAATCCGTCGAGCCGGCAGACATGCCGTTTCAATCCGCTCATGGAGATCCGGGCGGGAGATAACGAGGTGCGCGATGCGCAGAACATCTGCGACATGATCGTGGACCCGGAAGGAAAGGGTAAGCCGGATCATTGGAGTCGTGAGGCCGATGCTTGGCTGCTCGCCGTCATCTTGCATGTGCTGTACGCAGAACCGGACAAAACCCTCGGCGGCATTGCGCGATTCCTGAACGATCCGGAGCGAACTATTCAGGACTCCTTGTTGGCGATGCTCACAACGCCGCATACCAACGGCCGCCCGCATCCGGTCGTCGCCATCGGCGCGCGGGCCATGTTGAACAAGAGTGCGAACGAGCGCAGTGGCGTGCACTCCACGGCGCGCTCGTTCTTCAGCCTGTACCTTGATCCCGTTGTCGCCGCGGCCGTGAGCGAAAGCGACTTTCGTATCGCGGAACTGATGCAGTCCGGGCATCCGCTGAGTCTGTATCTGATCTCGCCACCCAGCGACAAGGCGCGGCTGCGGCCGATGTTCCGCCTGTTACTGAACCAGTTCTGCCGACGCCTGACCGAAGAACTGCATCCGCCGGCCAACCGGCATCGCCTGCTGCTGTTGCTGGACGAGTTTCCCTCACTCGGCAAGCTCGACTTCTTCGAAGACGCGCTGGGGTTCGTTGCCGGCTACGGCTTGAAGTGCCTCATGATCAATCAGAGCACGAACCAGATCGTCAAATATTACGGCCAAAACAACACCGTCATGGATGGTGCACACGTGCACGTGTATTTCGCGCCAAATACGGAGGAAACGGCCAAGCGGATTTCCGACCTGCTCGGCACAAAGACGCAAGTCCACACACAGGAGAACTTCGCGGGCCACCGCCTCGCGCCCTGGCTCGGGCACGTGATGGTCTCGCGCCAGCAGACGGCCCGTGCCTTGCTGACGCCGGGGGAGGTGCGCGAACTGCCGTCCTCGGACGAGATCGTGATCGTCGCGGGCTTGCCACCGATCCGTGCGAGGAAGCTCCGGTTTCATGCCGACCGGCGATTCAAGAACGCGGTGCCACCGACGGATGCGCAGGGCCGGCTGACCGATCCGGCTCACCCGCGCAATCCGCCGACCAATTTGGCGGCGCGACCTTATCCCTATGGACCGCCCGTACCGAAAGTGATGTGGAGCGTTTCGCATGCGAAATCGTCTGCGACGCTTGCAAGCGAGGCGCAGGGCGAGATCGACCGCGAGCACGGCGTCGATGGTGGTTTGTCGGAGTCCGATTTGACGAGTCCGCAGACTCAGGGGCCGGATTTCGGCGTCGGCGATACCGATGCGGCACGGCGCGCCTTCGGCCTCGAACAGGACAAGCGCCAATCGCACGCCGATCCGGACTTGGGATGGAATTTATGAGTCAACAGCCGATCAAGCAGGTGCACATGCACCTGGCCGCCTCGCTCAAACGCGCCGCGGCACGCGAGGCGGCGGAACGGCATATCACGTTTCGCAGCGTCGTCGAAGCAGCCTTGCGCGATCGCTACGATCCGGAGCGGGCTTACAACGACCGGCAGCTCGTGATCCGGGAACTGAAGACCTTGCGGCGCGAAGTCCGCCATGTTGCCGCGGGCAATACTGTGCTGTTCGAAGCGCTGTCTCTACTGGTGAAAAACTTGTTTTCCTCGCTCACCCCGCCGACTGCTGAAGGTCGCCTTGCGGGCGATGCGTTCTACGCCCGGTTCATCGAGGCCGTGACCGGCGCCATCGAGCGCAATGAAGCCCTGATCGAGCAGGTGCTGGCTCTCGCCATCGTGAATTTCGACAAGCTATCAGAAGGATCGAACGAACCATGACCGACACGACGCAAGACCGCCTGATCGACATGATGACCACCGCGATGGGTGTCGCGGTGGGCGATTTGCTGCACGATCCGACGGTCGAGGAACTGCGCGCCAATCCGGACGGCAAGCTATGGTTTGTGCGCGACGGCGCGCGGCATAACACCGGAAAAACCTTGAGCGACGTTGCGCGCCGCCAACTTATCCATATCGTCGCCCACGCCGTCGGAGTCACGGTCGATGAGGACAATCCGAGTTTCCCGGCCGAGTTGCCGGAGTCGGGTTATCGCTTTCACGCCATCGTGCCGCCGCAAAGTCCGGACGGACCTACGTTCGTTATCCGCAAGAAACCGAACAAGGTGTACTCGCTCGACGACTATGTGACGGCCGGGATCATGACAGCGGAGCAGGCGACATTCATCCGGCAGGCGGTCGCGGATCGCCAGAACATCCTTGTCGGCGGCGCCGCCGGATCGGGCAAGACGACATTGACCAATGCGATCTTGAGGGAAATCGGCCGCATCGCCGGCCGCGTGCTGACGGTCGAGGACACGTTGGAGTTGCAGGTGGAGGCCGACGAGGTGGTGCGCCAGCGCACGGTCAGAAATGGCGATGCCGTGCGTCGCACGATGCAGGACGTGGTGCGCGACATGCTGCGCCTGTCGCCGGATCGCATCATTGTCGGCGAAGTGCGCGGACCCGAAGCGATGGATCTGATCCAGGGCTGGAACACCGGGCATCCGGGTGGCGTCGCGACGATTCATTGCAACTCCGCGCCGGATGCACTGGAACGGTTGGAGGACCTGCTGATACAGGGCGGCTATACACCGGTGCCGCGACAGATTGCCAAGGCGGTTAGTGTCATCGTGTTCATTGGGCCGGTCACGGTCGAAACGCCGCAGGGGTTTCGTGTACAACGGCGGCTACGCGAGGTATTGCACGTGACTGGCGCGCGGGCTGTAGGCGTCGGTCATGAGTACATCTTCGAGCGCCCATCCGATTGCTAATTCATTGATGGAACGGCTCAAGCCGAGTCGGTTTGCTTCTGCCGCGCCTGTTGGGCAACTGGTGCCAGCCCGCGTCAACCGACTGCACGGATACTAGATTCGATTTTGCCAGTTCTGTAGGAGTGACAAACTTCACGCCATAGTCTGCTTCAAGCAGTGCTCGATTGGAGGCGGAGAAAGTGGAGCTGTTTCCCGGAGCGAAATGAAATTGTCTAACATCGCGGTTGTCCTGTACGATTTGCCGCATGTTGCGTTCCCAGCCATCAACCCTGTCACGTCTGCGCGTTCACCGCGGGCTGTGGTTCGTGTGCTTGGTGACCCTCGCTTTCAAGCTATTCGCAGGCTCCCTTTACCTCGCTCATGACGGCATGGCAACCTTCGCTGATCCGTCGGGCGGTCCGCAGGTTGTGGCGGTTTCTGACACAGCACAGCTCGGCTCAGGCGACGCGAGTTGCCTGTTGGGCGAAGGTGGCGGCTGCCACTGCGCCTGCGCGCACTCCGTCCCGCTGCCCCCAGTGACCGCTGCGCCCACACCGGTAGCAATTCTTTCAGCTTCCGAGTGGCCTCCGATTTTGCCGCACTGCGTGCCAGCGCACTCGGCCTCATTGCTTCGTCCTCCCATCGCCTGAAACCGATCGTTTTGTGACGCCCTAATCGGGGCGTCGCCTCGTGCTTTCGTTTTCAGGAGATTTCCATGTTGTTACTGCGTTCGGCGCTGGTATGCGCCGCCAGTGTATTTTCTGTCGCCGCATTTGCGGCATCACCGACTCCCTTGGGTTCGCCAGCATCGATCGGCGTGATTTCGCCGGCCCTGCGCGATGCTGTACGCGCTACTTGGGAAGCTAGTCCCGAGGTCCAGGCAGCACGCGCTGAACGTGACGCGGCAAGTGCGCGCGCGCGTGCGGCCGATCAGCCACTCTACAACCCAACCCTTTCTGTCGATGCTGAAAACGCCGATGTGGATCGGCGCACAGCGGGACTGGGCTTGACGTTGGATCTATCCGGAAAGCGCCGTGCTCGCACCGCCGAGGGCCAAGCGCAACTGCGTGCCAGCGAAGCGTCTTTCGAGATCGCGCGCCGCGATGTGGCGCTTCGTTGGCTACGAACATGGAGTGCGGCTGCACTAGCAGCACAGCAGTCCGAGTTTGGAAAGCGACGCGTCGAGCTCATGCGGCGATTCGATGATCTGGCCGCACAGCGTCTGAGCGTCGGCGATATCTCCAGCCCCGAGCGCGATCTGGCTGGACTGGCGCTCGGTGAGGCGCATATCCAGCAAGCCACCTTGGTGAGTACTGAAGCATCGCTGCGCGCGTCGTTGCTGGCCATCGCCGGCGACGAAGGCGTGGCGTTGCCACCGTTACCCGTAGCGCCTCCTCCGAATAGCCAGGCGATCATGCCGCGTGCCGCGCAGGATCTGCCGGAATTGCGCGAAGCGCGTGCGCGAGTGGAGCGCAGCGATGCGGCCATCGATGTCGCTCGCCGCAACCGTATTCCTGATCCGACCGTAAGCCTCATTGGCGGGCAGGTGCGCAGCGGCCCGTTCAACGATCGCGTGACCGATCGCGTGATTGGGCTGAGCGTGTCCATTCCATTGCCCGTACTCAACACCGGGCGCGCGGAAGTCGACGCCGCCCGGGCAGACGCCGATGCGGCAGCTGCCGGTCTTCGAACGCGGGAGCTGACACTGCGCGCCGGTCAACGCGAAACACGAGCGCGCTATGACGCACTCCGTGACGCTGTCGTGTCGTTTCGCGGTGGCAGGGCCGCCGCACTCGACGATCGGACTGCGTTGCTCGAGAAGCTCTGGCGCGCCGGCGAGATCAGCACTTCGGACTTTCTCGTGCAACTCAAACAAAGCCTCGATACCGCGCTTTCCGGATTGGATCTGGAAAGCCGCACGTGGCAAGCGTGGTTCGACTACCTCGCTGCGACCGGTCACCTAACGGACTGGATCGAAGGCACAACACAACAGGATGCATCCCCATGATCGTCACACGATACGCGCTCTGCTGCGCGTTGCTCACCCTCACCGCTGCCATCGGCGCGCAAGAGGCGCCGCCCAGCAACCCGCTGGCGCTCGATGCCAAGACCGCGCAAGAGATCGGCATCGTCATCGATAACGTGTCGTTGCGTTCATTGACCGAAGAGATCAAGGCGCCGGGCGAAGTCAAAGCCGACGCCTACTCGACAGTGTTGGTCTCGCCGCGCGTCGAAGCGCAAGTCATCGCGCGCAAGGCGAAACTCGGCGACTGGGTCAAGGCCGGACAACCGCTCGTCGTGCTCTCGAGCGTGCAAGTCGCCGAAACGCAAGGCGCGCTGATCGTTGCTGAGCAGGACTGGCAACGCGTCGCCGCGCTTGGGCCGCAAGCTGTGTCGGCGCGTCGCTATAACGAAGCCAAGGTCACTCGAGATCAGGCGCGTGCCAAGTTGCGTGCCTACGGTCTGTCCGACGGGCAGATCGGTACGCTGCTGCGCGCCGGGTCAGCTCATGCGGATGGCAGTTTCGATCTGCTTTCGCCGATCGACGGGCGTGTGGCGACGGACGAGTTCCTGATCGGCGAACGCGTCGAGCCGGGGCGCAATTTGTTCACCCTCGTCAAAGACGACAAGGTTTGGGTGGAGGCGCAACTGGTCACCAGCGATGCCGCGCATACCAAGCCGGACATGGCCGTCCGTGTGGTCGCGCACGATACGACATTTCCTGGACGCGTGGTGTTGAGCTCCTCGCAAACGAACCTGCGCACGCGCACGGTACCGGTTCGCATTGAAGTGGAGAACCCGAGAAATCTCCTGCGCCCGGGTGATCTGGTAGAAGCGCATGTCGCCATCGGCGATGGCGTCTCCGTGCTCGCGGTGCCCGCAGAGTCCATAGTGCTGCTTCAGAATCAGCCCACGGTGTTCGTGCCGAAGGGGCCCAACACCTTCACCCCCGCGCCGATCGTCACGGGCGACACCCGCGACGGCTGGACCGTCGTCAAACAAGGGCTCAAGGCCGGCGATGCCTATGTCCGCAAGGGCACGTTCGCGCTCAAGGCGCGGCTGTTGCGTTCACAGCTGGGAGAGGAGTGATGCTCGAACGCCTGGTCGAACTCTCCCTACGTTACAAGGTGCTCGTGTTGATCGTGTTTGTTGTCGTAGCGGTGCTCGGCTGGAAGGCCGTGAGCGAACTGCCGATCGATGCGTTTCCCGACGTCACGCCGGTGCAGGTCAATGTATATACCGAGGCCTCCGGCCTTGCCGCCGAGGATGTCGAGCAGCTCCTGACGACACCGGTCGAGTCGGCGCTGGCCGGTTTGCCCAAGGTGCAGGAAATCCGCTCGGTGAGCCTGTTCGGTCTGTCATACGTCGCGGTCTACTTCGATGACGACATGGATATCTATTTCGCGCGCCAGCTTGTCAACGAACGCCTGCAGCAGGTTGCGAACCGATTGCCCGATGGCTACGGCAAACCGGAAATGGGGCCTAACACCTCCGGTTTGGGTCAAGTGTTCTGGTACACGGTCGAACGTGCGGACGACAAGCTCAAGAACGCACCGACCGACATGGACCTGCGCACGTTGCAGGACTGGACTATCCGCCTGATTCTGCGCACGGCGCCCGGCGTCGACGACGTTACTTCCTGGGGCGGGCAGGAAAAACAGTACCAGGTGCGCATTGATCCGTTGAAACTGATCGCCCACAAGCTCGGCTTCAAGGATGTCATCGAAGCGCTGCAGGCGAACAACGCCCAGGTCGGCGGCAACTTCATCGACATCGGCCGCGAGCAGTACTTGATTCGCGGGCTCGGCCTCGTGCAGAACGCTAACGACATCGGCAACATCGTGCTCAAGAGTGAGGATGGCACGCCCGTGTACGTGCGCGACGTGGCAACGGTTGCTGAAAACGGCGCGCCTAGAACGGGCGCGGTCACGCGCGACGGCAAGGAAGTTGTGCTCGGCATGGCGCTTGCCCGCATCGGCGAGAACGCGAAGAACGTGGTCGACGCGGTCAAGGCGAAACTCGATACGGTCGGCAAGGCTCTGCCGAAGGATGCGATGATCAAGCCCGTCTACGAGCGCACGGAACTCGTGAACAAGGCGGTGGAGACCGCAGTGCGCGCGCTGATCGAGGGTTCGATCCTCGTGGCGATCGTGTTGTTTTTGTTCCTCGGGGAACTGCGCAGCGCCTTGGTCGTCGTCGTCGCGTTGCCGCTAGCGATGCTGATCGCGTTCATCTGCATGGGCCAGGCCGGTTTGTCCGCTAATCTGATGTCGCTAGCTGGCCTGGCCATTGGTATTGGCATGATGGTCGATGGTGCGGTCGTCATGGTGGAGAACGCTTTTCGCATCATGGCCGAGCGCAAGGCGCATGGGCAGTCCGTCGATCGGACGGCGGCGGTGCTCGCTGCTGCACGCGAAGTCGCCAACCCCGTCGCGTTTGCGATCCTCATCATCATTGTCGTGTTCTTGCCCCTGTTCAGTCTGCAGGGATTGGAAGGCAAGATGTTCAAACCGATGGCGTTCAACATCAGCTTTGCGATGGCGGGCTCCCTGTTGCTTGCGCTCACGCTGATTCCCGTTCTCGCCGCACTGGTGCTGAAGCCGAAGGAAGAGAAGGACACGCGCCTCGTGAGCTTTCTCAAGCGGCGCTACAGCCGCGTGCTGACGTGGTCACTTGCGCGACGCTGGCGCGTGATGGTCATCGCTGGCGCCGCCCTGGTGGCGAGTCTCGCCATCTTCCCGTTTCTCGGCAAGGAATTCATGCCGAACCTGAAGGAAGGGTCGATCATGTGGCGCATCACATCAATCCCGTCGGCGTCGCTGGATGAGTCGATCGACATCTCCAAACGCATCTCCGCCATCATCAAGGAAAAGCATCCCGAGGTGCAGACCACGCTTGCCATGATCGGTCGCGCTGAGAAGGGAGAGACCGCGGATGTGAACTACATGGAAATCTATACACCGCTAAGGCCCACCTCCGAATGGCGCAAGGGACAGACACTGCAGACCATCGAAGAATCCATGCTCAAAGACCTCACCGAAGCGTTGCCGACGGCGGTGGTGAGTTACACACAGCCGATCCAGATGCGCATTGAGGAACTGATTTCCGGCGTGCGCGCCACCTTGGCGCTCAAGCTCTACGGCAACGACTTGGCCGAACTGGATCGACTGAGCACGGCCATCAAAGATGTGCTGTCGGGCGTTGCCGGTGTTGCGGATCTATCGCTCGAAGCCAACATCGGAAAGCCTCAGGTGCGCATCAAGGTCGACCGCGATGCGGTGGCACGCTTTGGTCTGAACGTCGACGACGTGCTGACCGTCGTCAAGAACGGCATTGGCGGCGAACCGGTGACGACGTTGCTCGACGGCGTTAAGCGTTTCGATATTGCCGTGCGTCTGGACGACGCGGACAAGAATTCGCTCTCTGCGATCGAACACATTCCGATTCGCACACCCAGTGGCGCCATCGTGCAACTGTCACAGGTGGCGCAGGTCACCGATGCCGAGGGCTATTCGTTCATTCGGCGCGAGCAGCTGCAACGCTACGCCGTCATCCAGATGGACGTGCGCGACCGCGATATCGACGGGTTTGTCAGAGACGCAAACGCGACGATCGCGCAAAAAATCAAGCTTCCAACCGGCTACTACACCGAGTGGGGCGGCGCATTCGAGAACCAGCAGCGCGCATTGAAACGGCTTTCGCTGATCGTGCCAGCCACCATCTTCTTTATCTTCGTCTTGCTCTACACCGCGTTCAATTCCGTCAAGTACGCTGCCCTCATCCTGGCGAACGTCCCGTTTGCCACCATTGGCGGTGTTGTCGGTTTAGCAATCACCGGACAGTACCTATCGGTGCCCTCCGCGATCGGTTTCATTGCGGTGTTCGGTGTCGCGATGTTGAACGGCATCGTGCTGGTGAGCTTCTTGAACGAGCAACGCGGCAAAGGCATGTCGGTCCGCGATGCCGTGATCAACGGCACAGCGCTGCGCATGCGACCCGTGTTGATGACAGCGAGCGTAGCCATTCTCGGCCTCGTGCCGATGCTGCTCTCCAACGGTGTCGGCGCCGAAACACAACGGCCCTTGGCCACGGTTGTGGTTGGCGGCCTCATCACGTCCACGTTGCTCACGCTCGTCTTATTACCGGTGCTTTACGACTGGCTGGAAGAGCGCGCAGAACGTAAACAGCTCCCGGAGGCAGCATCATGAAAGAAGTCAAAGCATTCGTGCATCGGGCGCGCATTGCGGACATCGTACAGGCGCTGGAGGCTGCTGGCTTTCGGCACCTTGCAGTCGTCGACGTGAAGAGTCTATTGACTGCGCTGAGCGATTCTGAACAGAACTATTCGATCGAACTGGGCGAGCGCGTGATCAACCAGGCAAAGATCGAAGTGTTCTGCGAGGACCATCAAACCGAGCACGCCGTGCAGATCATCCGACAATTCGGACGAACAGGACAAGCGCTCGCCGGCTGGGTATACGAGAGCACGGTGGATCGCGTTTGGCCGATCGATCGGTCCACACCCGGATGACCACGATCCCAGCCTCGGAGCTGGGATTTTATAACACCGCAGTGAGCGGGTATCGTCGATCCTTCACGTCGAGAATTGCCATGGCTGCGCACAGTTCACACGATCATGATCACGACCACTCTCATGACGATGAGGAATCCGGAGGTCACGGGCATAGCCATGGCGTCGCGCGCGATGCCGACAGCCGCTATCTCGTGCTCGCCTTGTTGTTGCTCACCGGCTTCATGGCCGTGGAGGTCGTTGTCGGCATCCTGGCCAAGTCATTGGCGCTCATCTCCGACGCCGGCCACATGCTCACCGACGTCGGCTCCATCGGGCTGGCACTTGTCGCGATGCGTTTGGCGAAGCGACCCGCGGGCGGGAGCTTTACCTTCGGACTGAAGCGCGTGGAGATCTTGAGCGCACAGGCCAATGGCTTGACGCTCGTCTTACTGGCTGTGTGGTTCGTGGTCGAGGCCATTCTGCGCTTGATTCATCCGCCCGTTGTCGAGGGCGCGCTGGTGACTGTGATCGCAGTGATCGGCATCGCCATCAATCTGGTTGCAGTCTGGGTAATGAGCAAGGCAAACCGACAGAGCCTCAACGTCGAAGGCAGCTTCCAGCACATCCTCACCGACCTCTATGCGTTCATTGCGACAGCGATCGCCGGTGCCATCATCTGGTGGAGCGGCTGGAACCAAGTCGACTCCATTGCTGCCTTGATCGTGGCTGGACTCATGCTCAAGGCGGGTATTGGACTGGTGCGTGAGTCCGGTCGCATCTTTCTTGAAGCGGCGCCGCGCGGGCTGGACGCGGTGGCGATCGCGGACGCTATCCGCGCTGTGCCCTCAGTGACGCGGGTGGACGATTTCCATCTCTGGGAGGTGACCTCGGGCATGCCGGCGTTGTCGGCCCACGTGTTCGTTGATCAAACCGTCGACTGCCACGGCGTACGCCGGGCAGTCGAGGGGATGCTGAGCACAACGTTCGCCATCACGCATACAACGCTGCAAACGGATCACGCCCACGCCGACGACGGTGCTTCCGCCGCTTGTTCGTTCGAGGCGCCGGAAGGATCTCATGCTCACGCGTCAGAGCATGACCGCCCAGACACGCGCCATGAACACGGTCACTAGAGCAAAATCGATGCGTGCTATTGGTCCATAGCAGGGGAATAACATGAGTTGCGAGTGCACACAGGCATCCGCGAAGACGGAATCAGAACGCAAGACACTGCGGATTGCGCTATCGCTGAACGCGACAATGTTCGTGGTTGGTGTCATTGCCGGTCTGCTTGCGGATTCGACCGGCCTGCTGGCCGATGCGCTCGACATGTTGGCCGATGCGGTCGCCTATGGGCTGGCGCTCATGGCCTTTTCGCGCGGGCCGGCATTCAAGAAGAATGCGGCGCGCTGGATCGGCGGTGTTCTGGTTCTGCTTGGCGCAGGCATCGTGGCCGAAACCGTGAGACGCTGGTTCTACGGCAGCGAACCCGTCGGATGGGTGATGATGGCGTACTCCGCAGTTTCGTTTGCCGTGAATCTGTTCGTGCTCACGCAGCTCGCGAAGTATCGGCAAGGCCAGGTTCACATCAACGCAACTTACATCTGCACGCGCGCTGATGTGCTCGCCAACATTGGAATATTCGTGTCCGGCGCGATCGTCGCCGCCACGGGGGTGCATATCGTGGATTTGATCGCCGGGTTCGCTATCGGCGTTTATGTGGCTAAGGAGGCGGGCGAAATCCTTCGCGAGTCCGGCGGTTCCGATCCGTCAAGCGCGTAGACGCAGCGTCGAGATCATCGTTGCAAGGTAGATGCAGTTCGCATCGATACACGATGTAGGCCCAACATCTAAGCCCGCTTACCTAACTCTAGTCACTTTGCCTTGCGGCATCATCGATTTCAGAGTGTAATCGGATTGGACGCCGCGCAATCATGCAGCGAAATCATGGAATTGTTAGTGGGCGTAAGGCTTTGCTCGACGCAACGGTCATCTGGGCGTAGAGTATCCCCGGCATGAAACGCATCGCGCTCCAGTTGCTGCTTTCGCTCGCCATGATTCTTCAGGGCGTGAGCGCATTTGGCGCCAGCATCGCGCAACCCGCGTGTTGCTGCGACGGCCACGCCGCGCATGCACATTGCCAGTACGGTCACGGAATGCCGTGCAAGTCGAATTGCGCGCTGCATTGCATCGGCTGCACCACAGCAGCATTCGTCGCTATGCCGACGTTTGCCGTGATCGCACCTGCCGTATCCGCTGATCTGCCGTCCCGCATGCGCGCCGCTACGCACACGCGCGACGATCTGCCGCCGATCCGACCTCCCATCGCCTGACTCTCCGAATCTCGGTCGACGTCGCGTCAGCGACGGCGCAGTGCAGGCGTGCGCGCTGTTTGTGTATCGCGCCGTGCCTGCTTGCGGATGCGGATTTTTCCGTAATTCGCTCCCGGCAGCATGGAGTCGATCATGTCATCGAATTATTTTTCCGGATTTGCATCGGGTATCAAAAATTCCGCGCGCCGTCGTTTCGTGCAGGGTGTGGCGCTGGGCGGTGCCGCTGTGCTCGGTGGATTCATCAAACCGGCATGGGCATTGAGCGATGCCGCGCAGCCGAGCGTTCTGACCGGAACCGATTTCGCGCTCGAGATTGGCGAGACACCGGTTAACTTCACAGGTGCCGCGCGCATGGCGACGACCGTCAACGGTCTGCTGCCCGGCCCGACGCTGCGCTGGCGTGAAGGCGACACGGTCACGCTGCGTGTGACCAACCGTCTGCGCGTCCCGACATCGATTCACTGGCACGGCATCATCCTGCCAGCGGACATGGATGGCGTGCCGGGTTTGAGTTTTCGCGGCATCGCGCCGGGCGAAACCTTCGTCTATCGGTTTCCAGTGCGGCAGAGCGGCACATACTGGTATCACAGTCATTCCGGGTTTCAGGAGCAAATCGGTTTGTACGGTTCGCTGGTGATCGACCCGGCCGGATTCGATCCGATTCGATCCGATCCGATTCGCGCCGAGCGCGAATACGTGGTGATGCTCAACGATTGGACGGACGAGAATCCGTCTGCGATCTTCGCGCATCTAAAAAAGATGAGCGATTACTACAACCGCGGCGAGCCGACCGCGCGCGATTTTTTCGACGACGTCTCGCGAGTAGGGCTCAAGCAGGCACTGGCGTCGCGCAAGATGTGGAACCAGATGCGCATGAGTCCGCGCGATCTGGTCGATGTCACCGGCGCCACCTATACGTATTTGATGAACGGTCACGCGCCAGCCGGCAACTGGACTGGCCTGTTCAAACCGGGCGAGCGCGTGCGCCTGCGCTGCATCAACGGCTCCTCCAACAGTTTTTTCGATGTGCGTATTCCTGGATTGAAACTGAGCGTCGTGGCCGCGGACGGGCAGAACATCGAGCCGGTCGAAGTCGACGAATTCCGCATCGCCGTTGCGGAAACCTACGATGTGATCGTGCAGCCGCAGGAAGATCGCGCCTACACGATCTTCGCGCAGTCGATGAGCCGCGATGGCTACGCGCGCGGGACGCTGGCTACGCATGCAGGGATGCAAGCTGATGTGCCCGCGCTCGACCCACTGCCGACACTGTCGATGCTCGACATGATGGGCGCGATGGAGCATGGCGGCGCGCATTCAATGCACGGCATGGATCACGGCTCGACGCCGGGTATGGACATGAGCGGCATGGCTGGCATGGATCATGGCGATATGGCGATGGCCGCGCCGCCGAAGGTGCATCACGCGCGCAGCGAGTACAACAACCCGAACGTGGATATGCACGTGGATACGCCGCGCACCAATCTGGACGACCCTGGCATTGGCCTGCGCGACAACGGCCGTCATGTGCTGACTTACGCCGATCTGCACACGCTCGGTGGCTCGTTGTATCCACAAACTCCGGTGACGCGCGAAATCGAATTGCATTTGACCGGCAACATGAACCGTTTTGTCTGGGGCTTCGATGGCCTGAAATTCTCGCAAGCCAAGCCGGTGCATTTGCGCTACGGCGAGCATGTGCGATTGATCCTGGTCAACGACACCATGATGACGCACCCAATCCACCTGCATGGCATGTGGAGCGAACTAGAATCGCCGGATCAGCAATTTCAGGTGCGCAAGCACACCATCAGCGTGCAGCCGGCGCAACGTGTGACCTATCGCGTGATGGCCGACGCGCTCGGACGTTGGGCGTATCACTGCCATCTGCTGTACCACATGGAAGCGGGCATGTTCCGCGAAGTGGTGGTGTCATGAGAACGAATCCGTTCACCACTATTTTGTTCACCGCGCTGTGTGCGGTATTCGCCACGTCGTTTGCATTTGCGCAGGATCCGATGCAGGGGATGGATATGTCCCAGATACAGCATGCGGAAAAACAGCCAAAGCCGACGGCCAAGGAAAAACCGAAAGCGGCAACGAAGTCGCAAGCATCGAAGCTGAAGCCAACCGCGGATTCGATGTCGGGCATGGACATGTCCTCGATGCCAGGCATGGCGATGCCACCAGCTCAACAGCAGAAGCCGGCAACTCAGCATCAGCAACACGAAGGGTCCATGTCTGGCATGACCATGTCGCCGATGCAAGGCATGCCGATGCAACCGCCGCCGAACCTGACCGGCAAGATACAGAAACTCGACATCGGTTCACAGATTGGCATCCGGCCAGTGGTCCGCGGACTCAACCTTGAAACCATGCAAATGGACATGCAAGGCATGCAGATGCAGGGCGGCACGGCGCCGGCGGATGCGCGCAGTCCGGATTATTCCGATGGTGTCGATCACGGCAACATGACCGGCATGGATATGCTCGACGACGCGCCGCTCGGCATGCTGCTGATCGACCGGCTGGAATATTTCGACGCGCGCGGTGCGAACGGCGCGGCGCTGGATGCGCAAGCCTGGTACGGCAACGATGCGAACAAACTGTGGCTGAAGATCGAAGGCGAGCGCAGCGAGGGGCGCTTGCAGGAACTGCGTACCGAAGCGCTGTGGGATCGTCCGTTTGGGATCTACTGGAACACGCAACTCGGCGTGCGCCACGACCTCGGCGTAGGTCCCGATCGCACTTGGGCGGCGTTCGGCCTGCAGGGTCTGGCGCCGTACTTGTTCGATATCGACGCCACTGTGTATGTCGGCCAATCCGGGCGCACGGCGTTGCGCTTCGAGTCCGAATACGAATTGCTGCTGACCCAACGCCTGATTCTGCAACCGCGCGTCGAGGTCAATTTCTACGGCCGCAACGATCCGCAGCGCGACATCGGTTCAGGTCTGTCCGACGCCGAGCTCGGTGTGCGCCTGCGTTACGAATTCACTCGCCAGTTCGCGCCCTACATCGGCGTGGAAGCTGCGCGCAAGTTCGGCAAGACCGCGGATTTTGCCCATACGGCTGGCGAATCCGCCTTCGATCCGCGCCTGGTCGCTGGCTTTCGCATCTGGTTCTGACACGAGGAGAGCAATATGAAAAAGCGTACCGAATACCTTGCCGTGGTCGTCGTCGTTCTCGTCGCCATCGGCACTGGCCTTGGCGTCTTCGCCTGGTCCGGGCTGTACAACATCGGCGCCGACGATCCGCACTGGAACCTGACCTTCCGCATCATGCAGAGCGTGCGCGACCGCTCCATCCATGTGCGCTCGGAAAATATCAAGGTACCGAATCTCGACGATCCGCAACTGATCCTCAAGGGCGCCGGCCAGTACGCCGCGATGTGCACCAGCTGCCATCTGGCGCCGGGCATGGCCAATTCCGAAATCCGACCGGGCCTGTATCCGCAACCGCCGATTCTGTGGCAGGTGCGGGTCGATCCGCGCGACGTGTTCTGGGTGATCAAGCACGGCATCAAGATGAGTGCAATGCCGGCTTGGGGCGGGAGTCACGACGACCCCACGATCTGGAGCATGGTCGCATTCCTGCAAAAGCTCCCCGATATGACGCCGCAGCAATACAAGGACATCGTCGCCAAAGCGCCGCCGGACGACGACATGAAGATGGACATGGAGCATGCAGCCCATGCGCACGAGTAGTTGCAGCGGACCTCGCACCGGCATGCACTGGCGCGCGCCTTGGCCGCTGATGCTGGCACTGTGGTTCGTGGTGGCGCACGCGCAATCGTCGCCGGAGACGAACGTGACACTGCCCTTGAGTCTGGATGCGGCTGCGCAGCTCGCCGCCGCACGCACGCCACAGGTGCAAGCGCAGTTGTTGCGCGCGCAGGCGGCGCACGACGATGCCGTGCGCGCAGGCCGCTTGCCCGATCCGAAACTCGTCGCCGGCATCGACAATCTCACCGCGACCGGGCCGCAGGCCTTCGATGCCGCGGCCGATGACATGACTATGCGCACGTTCGGCGTGATGCAGGAGATACCCGCGCGCGCCAAACGCAAGGCAATGCGCCATGTTGCCGATGCGGATGCGCGACTCGCCGACTCCGATGCCGTCGGGTTGCGCCTGGCGGCCAAGCGCGCCGCGGCGAGCGCGTGGGTAATGCTGTGGGCGGCACAGCGCGAACGCGTGTTGCTCGACCAGTTGCGCGACCAATCCGCGCTGGCAAGCGCTGCCGCAAAGGCAAGGCTTGCCGGTGGCGGCGGCAGTGCGACCGACGCGCTGGCCGCGCGCGCCGCCACGGTGGAACTGGAAAACAAGATCGACGCGGCCGACGCCGATATCGCCGTCGCGCGCGCCGCGCTGCGGCGCTGGATCGACCAGCCAGCCGATGAGGCGTTGGCCGAGGCGCCCGATTTCGCCACGCTGCCCGTGCCGCCGGCGCAATTGCAGGGCGAGGTCGATCGGCAAGGTCCGTTGCTCGGCTGGAACGCGCGCGAAGACCAGGCGCAGGCGAAATTGGAACTCGCCAAGGCAGGCACGCATCCGGATTGGAGTGTGAGCCTGAATTACGGCGAGCGCATCCATCGCGCCGACATGATCAGCGTGATGGTTGGTTTCAGCCTGCCGCTGTTTCCCGGCAACCGGCAGGATCGCGACATCAGCGCGCGCTACGCCGAACGCGACGCGGTGCTGGCCGAGCACGAGGACGCACGCCGCGCGCAACGCGAGGCGGTGGCCGTCGCACTGGCCGCATGGCAGGGCGACGACAAACAAGTGCGGCGCTATCGTGACGAGTTGCTGCCGCTGGCCGCGGATCGTTCGCGCACCGCGTTGGCCGCGTACCGCGGCGGCGGTTCGCTGCAACCCTGGCTCGACGCGCGGCGTGACGAGATCGACACGCGCACCGCTTATGCACAAACGCTCGCTGCCTGGGGCAAGACCTGGGCCGAGCTCGCCTACCTGATCCCGAACGACGAACCCGCGCGTATCACACTGCCGGAGGTGTCCCCATGAAACGTCTCGTGCTTGCATCCATCGCATTGCTCGCCCTGGTCGGGGCCGGCGGTATCGGCTACTTCATCGCACAGCGGTCGATGCCGATGAAAATGGACGACACCACTGCACCATCAGCGCAGACGTCCGGCAAAAAAATCCTGTACTGGTACGACCCGATGCAGCCGAGCGAACATTTCGACCGACCCGGTAAATCGCCCTACATGGACATGCAATTGGTGCCCAGATACGCCGAGGGTGGCGGCAGCGCGCAGCCGAACGTCGTGCGCGTCTCGCCGGCCCAGGCACAGAACCTCGGCATGCGCAGCGAAGTGGTGAAAGTCGATACATTGCACGACACGTTGCGCGTGCCCGGAACCATCGCCTGGGATCAGCGCCTTGCGGTCGCGGTCAGCGCGCGCACCGATGCCACCATCGAAAAACTTTTCGTGCGCGCGCCATACACGCCAGTGAAGATGGGTCAGCCATTGGCAGAGATTCTTGCGCCACAGTGGAGTGCGGCAGCGGCGGAGTACTTTGCGCTGGGCAATGCGCAGTCTGCCGATGCGCGCGCCTTGCGCAGTGCGGCACGCGAACGGCTGCACGCGCTGGGTATGGACGACGCGACTATCCGCGGTCTGCGCGCCGGTTCCGGAACCTTCATTTTGCGTGCGCCGATCAATGGCGTAGTCAGCGAGTTGAACGCGCGCGAGGGCCAGCAAGTCGGCGCCGGCATGCCGATCATGAGCATCAACGGATTCGACACCGTGTGGGTGGATGCCGCCATCCCGCAAGCCATGAGCGGCGGCGTGCACGCCGGGACACCGATCATCGCGACAGTAAGCGCCTTGCCAGGCGAGTCGTTCCGCGGAAAAGTGGAAGAGCTGCTGCCCGAGGTGGATGCGACCACGCGTACCCAGCGCGCGCGCATCGTGCTCGAAAATCCCCAGCGCGATCTTGCTCCCGGCATGTTTGCGGATCTGCACATCGACGGCGCGGTGGGTGCGGCGCATCCGCTGGTGCCGGATGAAGCCATCATCGCCGACGGCAACGACACGCGCGTGATCGCAATGCTGTCGGATGGCGGTTTCAAACCGGTGCGCGTGCAAACCGGACGTTCCTCCGCTGGCCTGACCGAAATTCTCACTGGCCTGCAAGGCGGCGAGCACATCGTGACATCGGGGCAATTCTTGATCGATTCGGAGGCGAGTTTGTCCGGTGCGCTCGAGCGGTTGGATGCGAAAACGTCGGCGTCGTCCAGCGACGACGAGTCGCAGCCATGATCGCCAAGCTGATCCGCTGGTCCATCGCCAACCGTGGCATGGTGCTGCTGGCGGCGCTGGCGCTGGCCATTGCCGGCACGCTCTCGCTGCTGCGCATCCCGCTCGATGCGCTGCCGGACTTGTCCGACACCCAGGTAATCGTGCGCACCGCGTGGCCGGGACAGTCGCCGCAACTGGTCGAGGCTCAGGTCACCTATCCGCTGGCGACCACGATGCTGTCGGTGCCGGGGGCGACCGCGGTGCGCGGATATTCGTTCTTCGGCGATTCCTTCGTTTACATCCTGTTCGCAGACGGCACCGATCCGTACTGGGCGCGTTCGCGCGTGCTCGAATACTTGAGTCAGGCGCGCGACAAGTTGCCGGCGAATGTCAGCCCCGCACTCGGCCCTGATGCGACCGGCGCCGGCTGGGTTTACGAATACGCGCTCATCGATCGCAGCGGCAAGCACGACCTTGGGCAGTTGACCGCGCTGCAGGACTGGTTTCTGCGCTATCGCCTGAAGACCGTGCCGAACGTGGCGGAAGTCGCCACGGTCGGCGGCATGGTGCAGGCATGGCAGGTGGTGCTCGATCCGCAGGCGCTGGCAGCGCGCGGGCTGACCGTGGCGCAGGTCGAAGACGCGATCAAGCAAGCCAACGGCGCCAGCGGCGGTTCGGTGATCGAACAGGGCGAAGCCGAGCTGATGATCTCCAGCGAAGGCTATCTGCAATCGCGCGAAGATTTCTCGGGTGTACCAGTGGCAACCAGCAAGGATGGCACCCCGGTGTTGTTGCGTGAGATCGCGACGATCCGACGCGGCCCGACTTTCCGTCGCGGCATCGCGGAGCTGGACGGGCAAGGCGAGGTGGTCGGGGGCCTCGTAATCATGCGTTACGGCAAGAATGCACTGGAAACGATCGAAGCAGTCAAGTCGCGGTTGGCCGAGTTGCAGAAAAGCTTGCCAGCGGGCGTGCAGATCGTGCCGACCTACGACCGCTCGCAACTGATCCATGCCGCGGTCCAGACCCTGGGCCAACGACTGATCGAGGAGTTTATTATCGTCGCGCTGGTGTGCGCGCTGTTTCTGTGGCATCTGCGCTCCTCGCTGGTCGCGGTGGTCACGTTGCCATTGGGCGTGCTGGCTGCATTCATCGTGATGGACCTGCAGGGCGTATCGGCGAACCTGATGTCGCTGGGCGGCATCGCCATCGCCATCGGCGCGATGGTGGATGCTGCCGTGGTGATGATCGAGAACACGCACAAGCATCTGGAAGCCTGGCGCGAGGTGCATCCGAGCCTGCGCGAACCGGACGCGCGCGAGCGTTGGAAGCTGGTTGGCGATGCCGTCGCTGAGGTCGGTCCCGCGCTGTTCGTGAGCCTGCTGGTGATCACGCTCTCGTTCGTGCCGGTGTTCGCCTTGCAGGCGCAAGAGGGCCGGCTGTTCAAGCCGCTCGCGTTCACCAAGACCTATTCGATGGCGGCCGCCGCCGGTTTGTCGGTCACGCTGATCCCGGTGCTGATGGGTTATCTGGTGCGCGGACGCATCCGTCCCGAGCATGCCAATCCGGTCAACCGGTTGCTCATCGCGGCCTATCGGCCGCTGATCGCTTGGGTGCTGCGTGCGCCGCGTACGGTGCTGATCGTCGCGGCGATTGTGCTGGTATCGGCGCTGCTGCCGCTGTCGCGGCTGGGCAGCGAATTCATGCCGCCGCTGAACGAGGGCACATTGCTTTACATGCCGACCGCGCTGCCGGGCCTCTCCGCTGGCAAGGCCGCGCAATTGCTGCAACAGACCGACCGCATGCTGAAAACGGTGCCGGAAGTCGCGCACATCTTCGGGGTGGCAGGTCGCGCCGAAACCGCCACCGATAATGCCCCGTTGGAGATGTTCGACACCACGATCACGTTCAAGCCGAAGAACGAGTGGCGTCCTGGCATGACCATGGACAAGCTGAAAGCGGAACTCGATCATGCGGTGCAGGTGCCTGGTCTGACCAACCTGTTCGTGTTTCCGATCCGCAGCCGCACCGAAATGCTGCTCACCGGGGTCAAGACGCCGATCGGCATCAAGGTGATGGGGCCGGAGCTGCGTGTGTTGCAACGCATCGCGCAGCAGATCGAAAGCGTCGCCAGGTCCGTTCCGGGCGTTGCTTCCGCGATCGCGGAGCGCAGCGCCGGCGGGCGCTACGTACAGGTGCATATCCGGCGCGATGCCGCCGCACGATACGGCATGAGTCAGCAGGATGTGCAGGCGCTGATCGGCACCGTGGTGGGCGGCGATCCGATCGGGGAAACGGTGCAGGGGCTGGAGCGGTTTCCGATCGTATTGCGCTACCCGCGCAGCGAACGCGACTCGCTGGCGGCGTTGCGAGCCTTGCCCATCGCAGCGCCCGAGGGCGCGCAGGTGACGCTGGAGCAGGTCGCGGACCTGGCCGTGACCAATGGTCCCCCGATGATTGCCAGCGAGGACGGTGTGCCAGCGACTTACGTTTATATCGATACGGGCAGCAGCGATCTCGGCGGCGTGGTGTCGGCGCTGAAAGATGCGGTCGCGCAAAGGGTCGAGCTGCCGTCCGGGTACACGCTGGGCTGGGCCGGGCAGTTCGAGTATCTGCAACATGCCAAGGAGCGTCTGGAACTGGTGGTGCCGGCGACCATCGCGATCGTGTTCCTGCTGATCTACCTGGTGTTCCGCGATGCCGCGCAGGCCGGAATCATCCTGTTGACCGTGCCCCTGGGGCTGGTCGGCGGCCTGTGGTTGACGTGGTTGCTGGGCTATGCGGTGTCGGTCGCCGTGGTGATCGGCTTTATCGCGCTTGCGGGTCTGACCGCGGAATTCGGTGTGGTGATGGTGCTGTATCTGCGCCATGCCTGGCAGCGCCGCATCGACGCCGGTGAGTTGAACCCTGCGGCACTCGACAATGCAATCCACGAAGGTGCCGTGCTGCGCGTACGGCCGATCGCGATGACGGTAGCCGTGGTCGTCGCGGGCCTGTTGCCCATCATGCTGGGTGGTGGTGCGGGTTCGGAACTGGTGCGGCGCATCGCGGCGCCGATGATCGGTGGCATGATCACCGCGCCGATCCTGTCCATGCTGGTCATTCCAGCGGCGTTCCGGTTGCTCGAACGCCGCCGCCTGCGCCGCCGTGCCCAGGCTTGACTCTGGACCATGCTCCAGGGTTTAGGATGGCGCTCATGGATACGACAATCGCTACCCACATGACCATCGGCGGCGCCGCGCGTCGCGTCGGCGTTGGCATCGACACCATCCGCTACTACGAGCGCGAAGGCCTGCTGCCGGCGCCTCGGCGGCGCATCTCCGGCTACCGCGACTACGACGCCGGTGCGATCGAACGCCTGCGCTTTATCCGCCGCGCCAAAGCGCTCGGCTTCACGCTCGATGAAATCCGCGAGCTGCTCGCTCTGTCGGCAGATCGCGAGCGTGGCGTGCGCGGCGTCAAGATGCGCGCCGAGGCGAGGCTGGCCGAAGTCGAACGGCGCATCCGCGAATTGCAGGGCGTGCGTCGCGGCCTGAAGCAGCTGATCGCCGCCTGTCCAGGGCACGGCAAACTCGACGCATGTCCGATCTTGCGCGCGCTCGGCGAGGAGGAAGACGCATGAATGCGCAACATCATTCGCACGATCACGGCAAGCCGGCGCCGGGAAGTTGTTGCAGTGCCAATGCCACAAAAGCTGTAGCTGACGTGGTTCCTGCCGGCACGATCTACACCTGTCCGATGCATCCGCAGATCCGCCAGGTCGGCCCAGGACACTGCTCGATCTGCGGCATGGCGCTGGAGCCCGTGTTGCCGACCACGGACGAGGACGACAGCGACCTGCGCGCATTGTCGCGGCGTTTCTTCATCTGTCTCGCACTGACACTGCCGGTGTTCGCTGTCGCGATGGGCCCGCATCTATTCGGCTGGCATCTGTCGTCGCCGTGGAATCGCATCATGGCGTGGTCGGAGGCGTTGCTCGCGACGGTCGTCGTGTTGTGGGGCGGTGCCGCGTTCTTTGCGCGCGGCTGGCGCTCGCTCAAGCCCTGGTCGCCGAACATGTACACGCTGATCGCGCTCGGTACCGGCGTCGCGTGGTTGTACAGCGCGATCGCGTTTGCCGTGCCCGGTGTCTTCCCGACCGCGTTCCGTGACGCGCACGGCGACGTCGCCGTCTACTTCGAGTCGGCGGCGGTCATCGTGACGCTGGTACTGCTCGGCGATTTCCTCGAACTGCGCGCGCGCCGCCGCACTGGCGCGGCGTTGAAAGCGCTGCTCGGCCTCGCGCCGAAAACTGCGCGTCGCATTGAACCCGACGGCAACGAGCACGACGTGCCGCTGGCCGAGGTGCACGTCGGCGACGTGCTGCGTGTGCGCCCCGGCGAGAAGGTGCCGACCGACGGCGTGGTGGTCGAAGGCGTGAGTCACGTCGACGAGTCGATGCTGAGCGGCGAGCCGATGCCCGTGGAGAAGAGCATCGGCGACAAGTTGGCCGGCGGCACCATCAATCAAGAGGGTGCGCTGACGATGCGCGCGGAAAGGGTCGGCGGCGAAACCTTGCTGGCGCAAATCGTCGCGCTGGTCGCGCAGGCGCAGCGCTCGAAGGCGCCGTTACAGCGTGTTGCGGATCGCGTCGCAGCATGGTTCGTGCCGGCAGTGGTTGCGGTCGCTGCGCTGGCGTTCGTCGCGTGGGCGGCGTTCGGCCCCGATCCGACGTTTGCGCATGCGCTGATCGCGGCGGTGTCGGTGCTGATCATCGCCTGTCCGTGTGCGCTCGGCCTTGCGACGCCGATTTCGATCATGGTGGCGACCGGGCGTGGCGCGCAGGCTGGCGTGCTGTTCCGCGACGCCGCCGCGATCGAGGCGTTGCGCGACATCGACACGCTCGTGGTCGACAAGACCGGCACGCTGACCGAAGGCCGTCCCGCATTGAAAACCGTGCACGCGCTCGGCGGCTTTGATGAAACCCGCGCGCTCGCGCTAGCCGCCGCGCTGGAGAAGCCGAGCGAGCATCCGCTGGCACGCGCCATCGTTGCCGGCGCACAGGTGCGCGGCATAGCGATTCCCGCGGTTGGCGATTTTCAGTCGTTGACCGGTCGTGGCGTACGCGGACGTGTCGATGGCCACGACGTTGCGCTCGGCAACGCGAAGCTGATGGACGAGGTTGGCGCTGGCGTCGATTCCGCCGCACGCGAACATGCGGATGCGTTGCGCGGCGACGGCGCCACCGCGATGTTCGTCGCAGTGGATGGAGTCCTCGCTGCGCTGATCGCGGTGGCCGATCGCATCAAGCCGAGCACGCCCGAGGCGATTCGCGGTTTGCACGCGGCCGGATTGCACATCGTCATGTTGACCGGCGACAACGCCACCACGGCGCAAGCGGTGGCGCGCGAGCTCGGCATCGACGAAGTGCGCGCCGATGTTTCGCCGGCGGACAAGGCCGCCGCTGTGGTGCAACTCAAGCGCGAGGGCCGGCGCGTGGCGATGGCGGGCGATGGCGTCAACGATGCGCCCGCGCTCGCCGCCGCCGGCGTCGGTATCGCGATGGGCAGTGGTACGGATGTGGCGATGGAAAGCGCACAGGTGACATTAGTGAAGGGCGAACTGACTGCGATCCTGCGCGCGCGTGCACTGTCGCAGGCGACGGTGCGCAACATTCGTGAGAACCTGTTCTTCGCCTTCGTCTACAACGCGATCGGCGTTCCAATCGCGGCGGGGGGGTTGTATCCGGCGTTCGGTATTGTGTTGTCGCCGATGATCGCGGCGCTGGCGATGAGCTTGTCGTCGGTGTCGGTTGTGACGAACGCGCTACGGTTGTGCAAGGTCGGTGTGTGATCGCCGCAGAACGGATGCCGGTTTCCGCAAAGGTGGGTGCATGCGTTTGTGATCGTTGAGATGTAGTGCCGCAACTCAGGTGTGCCGGTGCTGGTGATGGATGTCTGGGTAATGTGGGTGGCTGTGCGTGATCCGTTCGTGCGTGTGTAGATGAGTATGCGGCTCATGTCCGTCCCAGTCGAAGTCGTGCGCATGCTGGTGATGCAAATCGTGTACGTGGCGATGGGTATGGACGATCGCCTCGTGGGTGTGCAGGTGCTCGTGGCGTTCAGTCAAATGCAGCCACACGCCACCTCCCATCAGCACCGCTGCTAGCCAGAACATCATTGAGGCGTGATCGCCAAAGGCCAGTATCGCGATCGCCGCACCCATGAACGGCGCCGTCGAAAAATACGCGCCGGTGCGCGCGGAGCCCAATCCGCGCAAGGCGAGTACGAACAGCACGAGGCTAATGCCGTAGCCGAGTAATCCGAGCATCATCGCTTCGCCAACCGCGAAAGCCGCAGGTAGATGCGCTCCGAGCGACAACGCGATCCCGGTGTTCACAGTACCGGCCACGACCCCTTTGAATCCGGCCAGAAACAGTGCGTCTGAAGCCGAGACCTTACGGGTGAAATTATTATCCAGCGCCCAACACAGGCAGGCGCCCGTTATCAGCACCGCGCCCCAGCCCAAGCCCGCGCCTCGAAATGAACCGGGCCACGCGAGGAGTACGGCGCCCGCGACAATCAGCATCATCCCCAGCACAACGCGACGATCTGTGTTCTCGCGGAACACGACCCAAGCCAGCACGGCAGTCAGCACCGCTTCCAGATTCAGCAAAAGCGAAGCCGCTGCTGCCGACGTCGTCGTGAGTCCAAGCATCAGAGCTAACGGGCCGAGCACTCCACCGAAGCCGATCGCGAGCAGCAGCCAGAGCCAATCGCGCCGGGAGATGGACGGGGTATGCCAGCCGAGATCGCGTATCAGCCTGATCAACCCAAGTCCGATGCCGCTCCCGAGGTAAAGCAATCCCGCAAGCAGTACCGGGTGCAGATCGTGCAAGAGTTGTTTTGCAAGAGGGGTGCTGGCGCCGAACAGCAGCGCCGCGACAAGTGCTGCTGCGACAGCTGGTGAGAAAGCCACGCGAGTCATGCGCCAAGCCTACCCGCTTTCCAGCGCCAGCGAGAAATTTTCGTGTATCGCGCTCGCAGCCATCCAGCAAGTAATAGGGGGCGGCTTACCTTCTGGACGTTAGGTGAACGTGGGAACCGCGATTCGGTGTCTATGGTCGCAGGGAGCGTCTAGGGCCGCATATCGTCCGTTGAGCGCAGACCTATGATGTCAGAGCTATTTGAGCCGCGCGCCTAAGTTCTCCATTGTTTCTTCTATGTCGGACAGCCGCTCGGTAAGCCAATAGCAATCCGGATGATCGAGCGGTAGTTCATCGCGTCTTTTCGTCAGTATCGCGTGTTTCATCTTCAGTCGGTCGACCTCGCGTTGCGTCCTTTCTGACCATGCGTTGTGCTCGCGGGCGGCACGCGCAACGAAGGCGGACGCAACGAGGTTTCCACCGATTGCAGCAATGCTCACATCGATGGGTCTGCTCATTCCCGGCAGTGCGTAAGCGTAAAGCACGATTGCGATAAACATGAACGTGAGTCCGAGAATGAAAAGCGCTGTCGGATACTTGTGCAGCCGGCGTCCGGCACAAAGTTCGTACGCACATACAACGATAAATAAGCAAACAAGCGCCGTGGTCATATAGACGAGTTGGGTTACGGCTGGTACAGCGGCCGGTTGTTCCATGACCATCTCCGTTGCAGGAATCTTCATGTGTGTGGCGAATGCTATTGCGCACTTTGTTCACGGCGAGCCTTTTGCGTCAAGTCCATCGAAGTCCAGTACCTACTCATATTGTTCTGATTGGTGAGTGCATTAGACAAAATAGATAGTCTATGTGTAAATTCCCGCCGCCGCTGCTTCGCGGTGCGCCGTCGAGGAATCCATGCACAACCGCCGTCGTCTTGCCGCTGCCATCGTCCTGACCGTTCTGCTGTTGCCCGTGCTCGCGCATGCTTCGGGTTCCGGCATGCCGTGGGAGTCGTGGCTGCAGAAGGTGCTCGATTCGATTTCCGGTCCCGTCGCCAAGATCGTCGGCGCAATCGCGATCATTCTGGCGGGCCTGGGTATGGCATCGGGCGAAGGCGGGCGGGGCGCGCGCAAGTGGATCGAGCTGGCGTTCGGATTGTCGATCGCGTTCACCGCGACGAGCTTTTTTCTGAGCTTCTTCGGCTTTGCCGGCGGCGTGGCATTTTAAGGCGATGCGCAGCGTCGATCACGTACCCGGTTTTGAGATCCCGGTTCACCGCAGTCTGACCGAACGCATCCTCGTCGCCTGTGCGCCGCGCGGGGCGGCGCTGCTCAATGCTACCTTCACCGCCGCGCTCGTGTTCGGCTTGCAGTGCTGGTACGCGTTGCCGAGCGGATTCGGTCTGCATTGGCTGGCGGTCTGGATGACCCGGCGCGACGACCGTTTCTTCGATGTATTCCGCCGCACGCTGCGCTTCGGCGTGTTCTACCGCGCCTGACATTTCGCATGCGAAATTCCCCATGACTCCGTATCTGTTACCTGTTTTTTCCGGACTGACCGGTTCGATGGCCTTTGGCCTCGCCGGCTGGCTGGGCGTTCAAACCGTGCGCCTGAACCGCTCGCGCCGCACGCAGGTGCCCGCCACGTTCGCCGACCTCGTAAAGTGGGTCGCCATTGTTTCGCCCGGTGTGGTGCTGAACAAAAACGGCAGCTTTCAGACCACGTTCGCTTACCGCGGTCCGGACCTGGACAGTTCCACCGAGTCGGAGCTTGTCGCGACCTGCGCGCGGCTGAACAACATCGTGCGACGCCTGGGCGCCGGCTGGGCACTGTATGTGGATGCCGTGCGCCGTGAGACGACCGCCTATCCGCGCTCGCGCTTTCCCGATCCGGTCAGTGCGCTCATTGACGAGGAGCGCCGTGCGGCTTTTGAGAGCGGCGAGCACTTCGAGAGCCAGTATTACTGCACGCTGGTCTGGCTGCCGCCGCCGCTGATCGAGGCGGCCGCCGAGGCGCTATTTTTTAACGACGATGCGGAGCCTAATGGACTGTCGCGCGGCGAGGCCGGGCGCCGGCGTGCGGATCGTGCCGCGGCCGAGTATCTGGCGTCCTTCGTCGCCGAGCGCAATCGGCTGATTGCGCAATTCGCCGGCATCTTTCCGAGTGTCGTGCCGCTGGACGATGCGCAGACGCTTTCCTATCTGCATTCCACCGTTTCGACCAAGGCGCATCCGGTCGCGGTTCCCGACGTGCCCAATTGTCTGGATGCCCTGCTGACCGATGAACCGCTGACGGGTGGCGGCAAGCCCAAGCTCGGGAAAAATTACATCGGCGTTCTATCGATCAAGTCGTTTCCGAACGAAAGCTACCCCGGCATCCTCGACGCGCTGAACCGGCTGGGCTTTGCCTATCGCTGGGTCACGCGCTTCGTGTGCCTGGACAAACCCGAGGCGGAACGCCAGATCGATGCGTTCAAGCGCAAATGGTTCGCCAAGCGCAAGAACCTGTCGACCCTGATCAAGGAAGTCCTCGCCAATACCCAAAGCGCGCTGGAGGATTCCGATGCCATCAATCAGGCCCAGGATGCCGATGCGGCGCGGCAGGAACTGTCCGCCGATGCGGTGCGCTACGGGTACTTTACTCAGTCGGTTGTGGTGTTCGATCCAAACTTCGACGTACTGGAGAAAAAGCTGCTGCTGCTCGAACGCGAGATCAATGGCCGTGGCTTCGTTGCCGTCAATGAGCTGACCAACCTCAATGCATTGGATGCCTGGCTTGGCAGCCTGCCCGGCAACTGCAACCACAACGTCCGTCATCCCCTGGTCAATACGTTGAACCTCACCCACATGATGCCGGTGCCGGCGTTGTGGGCGGGACCGCGGACCTGCCCGAACGATCTGATGCCGGCGCACTCGCCGCCGCTTCTGACTGCGGTCACCGGCGGCACCACGCCGTTCCGCTTCACGAACTTCGTCGGCGACGTCGGTCACACCCTGGTGCTCGGACCGACCGGCGCCGGCAAGAGCGTGCTGCTCAATCTCATGGAAGCGCAGTTCCTGCGTTATCCGAACGCACAGGTCTATATCTTCGACAAGGGCGGCAGCTCACGCATCACCACCCACGGCGTCGGCGGCACGTTCTATGACCTCGGTGCCGAACACGGCCTCGCGTTCCAACCGCTGGCCGATATTCACCTCGGCACCGAACGCACCTGGGCGAGCGAATGGCTGCTCGACATCCTCGCCGCTGAGAAGGTCGCGGTCACGACCGCAACCAAGAAAGCGCTGTGGGAAGGGCTGTGTACGCTCGCCGAGAGCCCACGACCGCACCGCACCCTTACTGGCTTGTCGATCCTGGTGCAGGACAACGAGATCAAGCGGGCCCTGCACCCGTACACGATTCAGGGCGCACACGGCGCGCTGCTCGATGCCAAGTCCGATTCCTTGAGTCTCGGCCACTGTATAGCGTTCGAGATGGAAGAACTCATGCAGACTAAAGGCGCGGTAATGCCCGTGCTCGCCTATCTTTTTCATCGGCTGGAGCAACGCTTTGCGGCCAGCGCACCGACCTTGCTGGTGCTGGACGAAGCCTGGCTGTTCCTCGACCACCCCGCGTTCGCGGCAAAGATCCGCGAGTGGTTGAAGGTGCTACGCAAGAAGAACGTATCCGTCGTGTTCGCCACGCAGTCCCTCGCCGATGTGGATGCGTCCCCGATCGTCGCCACGATCAAGGAAGCGTGTCTGACCAAGATTTATCTGCCGAACGCGAATGCGCTCAATGACGACATCGCGGCGATTTACGCCAAGTTCGGCTTGAACGAGCGCCAACTTCGCATCCTGCAGCACGCGCGTCCGCGCCGTGACTATTACCTGACATCCCCGGACGGCAATCGCCTGTTCGATCTGGGACTGGGTCCGCTCGCACTCGCCTACTGCGGCGCGACCAGCGCCGAAGTACAGGCGCTGGCGAAGGCCATTTACGGCGAGCATCCGGACGACTTCAACGCCCGGTATCTGGCCGCACGCGCGAACGACGCGGCGCCCGACCGGCGCCTGAGCGTCGAATGGGCAATCGCGGCGCTGTGCGAACGCCCGATGGCCGAACCTTCACACGTCCACTAGGAGAGTCCCATGCTTGCACGCCACCGCGTGACTGCGGCCATCGCCGCCGCGCTGATTTTCACCCTGCCGATCCACCAAGCACGCGCTCAGTTTGCCGTCATCGACGTTGCGAACCTCACGCAGAACTATCTGAACGGTGCCCAGGAAATCCTCACCGCGGCGCGCACCTTGCAGTCGAACATCAACGAAGCGCAGATGATCGCCAATCAGCTGCTGAACCTCAAAAACCTGCCGCAGCAGATCATCGACTCCTATGTATCGCGCTTCCAGCACATCCTGTCCGACATTCAGAACCTGACCCAGCTCGTCGGCAATTACGACACGCTCTCGCAGACCTTCGCTGCGCGTTACCCGAACCTGCGCAACGGCACTGTCGAACCCTCGCAAATCTTCGCTTTGCAGGCGCAGTGGGGCGACCAGCAGCGCCAGAACTTAATTCAGGCGATGCAGCAGGGCGCAGGGGTACTGAAGGATTTGCAGGCCGCCGTCGGCGACAACCAATTCATGGCTTCGAGCAGTCAGGGCGCGGCTGGCGCGCTACAGGCGATCCAGGCTGGCAACCAGCTCACGCTGCGCGTGAACGATGACCTGCAGCGACTGAACGCGCAGGTCGCAACGTTCAACGGCGTCGTGCTGGAAAAGATGGCCCGAGAACAAGCCGAGGACGATGCGGCCGAGGCCATGCGCAAGCAGTTGCACGCGCACGACGCCGATCCGTACCAACCTTCACCGGCGCGCGATCCGCGCTACTGAGCCATCCCCAATCCAGATCGAGTTCTTATGGCCCCCGACACCGGCATTCTCACCCACCTGCTGAGCGCGTTCCTCACCGTTTTCGACGGCGGCTGGGGCGCCTTGCGCCCATCAGCCATGTCCTTGTTCGGCATCCTGGTCGGCATCGAGCTGACCCTGTCGGGCCTGTGGTGGGCCATGAGCGGGGAGGATGCGGTCAAGGGCCTGATCCAGAAGATCCTGCTGATCGGTATTTTCTTCTTCTTCATCCAGCAGTGGCAGATGCTGGCCACTACCACGATGCAGTCCTTCGCGCGTGCCGGTGCCACGGCCGGCAATGCCTCCGCCGCGCCTGGCAGCATCGACCTGTCCGATCCATCGGCGATCGTGGAAATGGGCTTTTCCGCCATTCAACCGTTGAGCAACAAGGTCGATGCACTGACCTCGGGTTCCTGGTCGACGCTCAAGAACCTGGGGCTGCTCATGCAGATCGGGCTCGCCATGATCGGGATTCTGTTTTCGTTCTTCCTGCTCGGCATCCAGTGTTTCCTCGTCTACATCGAGTTCTACATCATCGCGATCCTGTCCCTGATCCTGCTGCCGTTCGGAGTATTCCGGCACACCGCGTTCATGGCAGAGAAGGCGTTCGGCGCGGTGATCGCACACGGCATCAAGCTCATGGTGTTGGCGTTCATCATCGCGATCGCGCAGCCGGTGTTGCAGCAGATCACGGTGCCGGTGGATTTTTCCATGCGCGATGCGTGGTGCACGCTGCTCGCTGCGATGACGATTTGTTTTCTGTCCTGGCACGCGCCGGGCATTGCGGCGGGCCTGCTCGCCGGATCGCCGACGCTTAGTGCCGGACATACGGCCGGTACCGCATTTAACACGGGCAGGGCCGTCGCGTTCGGTAGTGCCGGCGTTGCCTCGCTCGGTCGTTCGGCGGCGAGCGGGGCCGGCGCTACTGTGCAAGCCGCCTCGGCGCTCAAAACCGGAGCCGGTGTCGGGGCAGCAAATGCAGCGCAGGCCGGCGCCGGACCGATAGGCCAGGCGATGGGCGCCGCCGGCGGTGCGGCGAAGGCAGTGAACCCATTCGCCAATGTGGCCGCTCGCCTGCGCAAGCGCGTTGCCGACGGTGAAGTTCAAGGCTTTGCCGCGCGTGATATTGGGGCGCAAGACAGCAAATCCGCGCCATCGAACTCCAGTTCCTCCGCAGCGGACGGCGGCGCCGTCCCCTCCCGGCCGACCTCTACGCCGTCCGCTGCGTCTTCTTCCGAATCTGTTTCGCCATCCGGCAGCGCGCAAAGCGCGCCGCGAACCAATGAAACGAAATCGACGTCGACCGCATCGGCGACAACGCATGGCCCTGCCAGCAATACGTCGATGGATGGCAAACCCAATGCGTCGCCTGCACCGACGGATGCACTCGAAGCGGCGCGGATCGCACCGGGCCAGCGCCGGCTCGACGATGCGCAGGATGCCGGTTCAAACGAGAGCATTCATCTAGCTACCACGCGCGACGCTGCGACCGATCCGGTCACGCGAGCGGCCAAGGCCGCGTCGCCGGATGAAACGCCGCCATCCGGCGAACCGCAATTGAAGGTGGCCGAGCCGCCTTTGCCAAAATCGGAGGATTGAAGGATGTCGCTTGCCGATGAACTGTTGCACGAGACTATGGGCCGCAAGCCTGATGTCGCGCCAGTCACGCCTTACAGCGCCGCGCAGCGGCACTGGGATGATCGCCTCGGTACCGCGGCGACGCATGCGGCGCACTGGCGTCTGGGATTCTTCGCGTTGTTGTTTGCGGCGTTGGCCCTGACCGGCGGCATCGTCTATGCGATGACGCGCTCGCTCGTCGAGCCCGTCGTGATCACGGTCGACAAGTCGAGTGGAGAAACGCGCGTGCTCGGCAAGGCATCGACACAAGCCTATGTGCCGCAGCAAGCCGAGATCGCGTATTTCCTCGGCCACCTCGTGCGCCTCGTGCGTACCGTGCCGCTGGATCCGGTGCTCGTGCGCAAACAGTGGGATGAGGCTTATCGTTTCCTGCGCCAATCGGCCGCGATCAAGCTCAATGCTTGGGCGCGCGCGCCGGACAGTCCACTGACCCGTGTCGGCCAGGAAACGGTCACGCTGCAACTGCAAAGCGTGTTGCCGATCGCCACCGACACGTACGAGCTGCGCTGGTCGCAATCGACTTATGGGCGCGATGGTTTGCCAAAGGACACCGCGACCTGGACCGCAACCTTCACCGTCGAGTTTCAGACGCCGACGACGGAAGAGGCCATCGCCGTCAATCCGCTCGGCATCTACGTCACCGATTTTGCCTGGCACCGGGATCTCGCGCCCGCGTCCCACTGATCCGACTTCCGTTCCATTTCCGCACTTATATAAGGAGTGTTATGCGTAATGTTTTCGTAGTCCCCATCCTGCTCGGCTTTGCCTGCGCCGCCCAAGCCACCCAAAACCCACCAGTGGTGCCGTCGATTCGCGACGTGCTGCCGACCTTGCCGACCGTGACGGTCAATCCCGCACCGCCGATTGCGCTCGCCGCACC
>OEIU01000154.1_pt1 | contig 70908 bp, 65 predicted proteins | sample 1539221 | NCBI WGS metagenome assembly OEIU01 (sample SAMN03792071, study PRJEB22550) | activated sludge metagenome | feature: wastewater treatment plant; material: activated sludge; isolation source: Wastewater treatment plant of a petroleum refinery complex | place: Argentina: Zarate | collected...
GGCGCGGGGCGTCGCCGCCGGCAAACCGGTCCCCCGCCCCGCCGGGGGGCGGGGCGTGCTCGGGCGGCGGGGGGGGGAGCCGGGCACAGCCGGCCACCTGCGCAGCGGCCGGCTGCCAGCACATGACAGCCAGCCCGAGCCAGAGGATTGCAGCGCATCTTCGCATCATGTTCCCCATCCTTCAGCCGGCGCCGCTCTCCCGCCACCCGCAGGGCGCGGCGTTCTTGTTCTTCCATCGCGCTCCGACCCGCCGGACCGTGCCGGAATCGTCGCGGGCACGGGTCGCATGCGGGTCGGCATCGTCATCATCGGGCGATCGTGTAGGGCATGGTCACGAACGACCAGCGATAGCGGCCATTCGGGATGGTGAGGTCGGGTGTGATATGCGCGGCCTGCACGGCCTCGGCATATTCGACCACGAGACCGCGAGGATCGGAGACCGGCTTCAGGTCGAGATGGGCGCCGATGACGCGCGAAAGATCGAGCGCCTGCTCCGCGACGAGCACCATCAGCGTGCCGGGGCCGGCATCGCGGGCGATGAAGCGGCAGCCGAAGCTCGCATCGGGGATGGTGTAAGGTGCTTTAGCCCGCACGGAGCGAAGGCCGGGATCGCTCCGGCAGGCGCCGCTGGGAAACAGCTGGTACAGCTTCCCGTCGGGGTTGGAATCGAGCACGACGAGCGTGCCGGCCTCGCCGGAGGTGATGCGGAACTGGACCGCGTCGCCGAGCCTGGGGCGCGGGCTCGGCATGATCTCCACCTTCAGCGGAAAGTCGTTGCGGTGGGAGAGCACGCTGGTCGCGTCGGCGACCGCCTGCGTCGCGGTATTGGGAGGGGCGGCGGTTGCGCGGTCCGGCACGAGGAGCGCGGTCCGGTATTCGGGAACGTTCGTCTCAAGCTGCGGAGTCAGACCCGGGCACGCCACGTTGGCGCAAAAAAGCTCGGATTGCTCGCGCACGTAATTGTAGAGGGAGCCGGCCGTGAGGCCGTGCGATCCCGGCGCTTTCGCCTTGTGCAGCCTCTCAACGAAGCTCTGGGTGAAGACGCCTCCCGAGCCATCCTTCCGGTCATAGGCCAACTGGTCGAGCGTGGTCGCAGACCAGACCGCAAGGCTGCCGCGACCTGAATTTCGCGGTCCGACCTTCACGAAGCGCGTCTGCGCCTTCACCTCGGATTGCAGGCTGCGGGTGTAGCCGTCGCCGGCGAGGCCGATCGGAATGCGGGGCGTGATGGTCCGCACGAGCGGCTCGTCGCCGGAGGGGCCATCGAGCCCGCGGGTCACCGAGCCGGAGTGGCAGGAATCTGCCACGACGGTCACGTGTCGATCCTTCAGGCGCTCGAGATAGGAGCCGATCGCTCGGCCCTCGATCATATTTGCGACGCTGTGGCGTACGGGATCGTCGGCAGCGTCCGCCGGCACCAGCGTCGAGGTGAAACGGCCGCGGCCATCGGGATCGGTCACATAGGCGGTCGCGCCGTGGCCGGCGAAGTAGAGGACGACCCGGTCGCCGGGCCGGCTCCCGGCGATCAGCCACTCCTCAAGACCGGCGAGGATGGCCCCGCGGGTCGCCTGGCCGTCGAGCAGAAGGCGGATGTCGCCCTGCTCGAACCCGAACACATCCACGAGGGCATCGGCAAAGGCCCGCGCGTCGGGCACCGCCCCGCGCAGATCCGCCGGGAGCCCGTTCATGCTGATGCCCGGATATCGGTTGATGCCGACGACCAGGGCACGGTCGCGGGCCTGCGCCCCGGCCGAAATGGCGCACAGGATCGCGAGGATCAGGGCGCCAAGGAAAGCATGCTGTCGCACGTCTTGTTTCCCTTGAGTTCCCGGCAGGTGAAAAGGCTCTGGATGCCGATCCTGATGCGCTTGCCGGCGAGGGCGCGCGTCAAGACATCCTCGATCTCGCTGGCACCAGCCTTGTTCCCCTTGAAAGCCCGCCACAATCCGAGTGGCGCCTCGCTGTTGACGAAGACCGCGAAATCGCCGCCGAACGGCTCGAGAACGACCAGCGGCTCGAAATCGAAGCGTCCGGGCCGCTCCTCCGCATCCTCCCGCGGGAAGATGATCTGCACCTCGCCGCTCGCGCTGATGTTGAACAGAGTCGTGTAGGGAAACGGCCTCGGCGCGGTCTCGACGACGAGCCTCTCGTCCTTGAGGAAATAGCGATGTTTCTCGTCCGCGCCCGCGGCTCCGCCCGTCGCGGAGCGGACCGAAACGTTCAGGTTGCCGCTCCGCTCGCTCGCACCGCGCAGGAAGAGCAGCAGGTGCCGGGCATCGACCGCACCCTGGAGGCCGGATCCGTCGAGCCCCGAGACCAGAACGTCGCCGGCCGCATCGAGGAGCTGGCGGCGCTGCGGATCCCAGATCAGGTCGGCGGCCGCCTTGGAGGTCATGAATCTCGCATTGCGCAGGGCCGCGCCGGAGCCGAGGCTATGGATCACCACCTCCGGCGCGGCGGGAAGGTCCGGCACCGGCGGCCTCGCACCGGGCTCCGGCCCGAAGATCGGCATCGTCTCATCCTCGGCGCGGACCTTCTTCTGCGGCGCCTGCTGGTTTTCGGAGCGGTCCTCAACCACCTGCTTGACGAAATCCCATAACGCCCGGAACGTGATCGACCCCGTCCGGCCGGCATCGGCCGCCCCCTCCAGGCCGCGGGCGACGGCGTAGCTGAGGATGCCGCGCTGCCGGCCGTCGATCGGATATTCCTGGATCTTCTTTTCCTCGAGCTGCGCCGTGATCGTGGCCACGGAGGGGATCGGAGGGCGCGGAGCGCGGACCGGCTGCGGCGCGGCATCGGCCGGACTTTCCGCCGAAACGTCAAAGGACTGGAAGCGCGGAGCCCCACCTCCCCGACGGGGATCGACATCCCTGATGCCGGATCCGGCATGGCAGGCATCAGCCACGAAGATGATGCGCACCCCTCTCGCCGCGACATCGCTGAAGAGGTCGTAGAGATGCTCGTCGCGGAGGATCTCCTCGGGACGGGCATCGGGATCGAATGACGGGAACAGGAAGCCCTTGTCGCTGCCGTACGGCGTAGGCCTGGACAAGCGCTTTGCGGGTGTTGCGACGCCGTGGCCGGCGAACGAGAGGACGATGAGATCGCCGGGTCGCGAGCGCGACACGATCTCGCTCCACCGTCGATGGAAGTCGCTCACGCGCGACCGGGGGTCCGTCATCATGACGACGTCGCGGACACCGCGCTTCCTGAGCGCGCCCGCGATATCGTTGGCGTCGGCGACCGCGCCGCGCAGTGCCTGGCCTTTATAGGCGTCGAAGCCGATTGCGAGGGCGTGGATCTCCGCTGACGCGCCGCCAGCCGAACCGATGCCGATCCCGGCGACGAGCGCCGGCAGGAAAGCCGACCGAAGCCGGGCGAAAGCCCTGCGTTTCATGGCTCGCCTCCTGCCAGTTCGACGCGGCGATTGAGCTGGAGGATCTCATCCTCGCTGAGGCGACCGGCATCGGCGCTCCGGTAGGGTTGTCGCTTGCCTTTGGGCTCGAGAACGATGCGGCCCGTGAAGCCGCGGTCGACCGGGAGCTGTTTGACCGCCTGCAGCCGCCGCGCCGACAGCTTCATGTTGTAGTCGTCGGTTCCGCGCATATCGGCGTGACCGGTCAGGCGAATGCTCGCGAAACTCCGCGCGGTCACGCATTCGGCGAGCGCATCGGCCGCCTGCCGGCCCTTGGCGGTGAAGGTGGTCGAGTCCGTGTCGAACTCGATCGGCAAGGGAGTGCTTTCGGCCGCGAATCCCCGGACTTTGGTCAGGAACACGCCGCCGCATTGGCCGTCCCGCGTGCGGACCAGCTCGAAGGCGGGTGCGAGGAGCTTGGCCTCGGTCATCCGACGCCGAAGCCCCGCGATCTGTGCGCTGGGGGGAGCGCCCGGCTCGCCGAACGCGGCGCAGGCCGGTTCCTCGGCGAGATCGTTCACGGCCATCTCGTAGGCCCGCGCGGCCCGGCCATAGGCCCGCTTGTCGCCTTTGAGCCCGTCCTCGAACTCCAGATCGCCTTCGGCCACGAGAAGCTGCCAAGGCGCCCCGAAGGATTTGCCTTTTCTGATCGTCTCCCGAAGCTCCCCGGTCTTCATGGTCGAGGCGCCTGCGATCACCGCATTGCGGTACAGGATGCCGACCAGGCGGCCCGTGCAGAAGGTCGTCTTCGCCGGGCAGGTCGAGCGCGGCTCGCGCGCTCTGCGGTAGATCGCTTCGAGCTGCGCGAGATGGCCGGACCGGAAGGTCGCGGCCACGGACGCCGCGTCGCATGCCGGCCCCTCCTGCGCCCACGCATCGGGCGCGAACGCGAGAAAGCCGATGAGGGAACATAATGTGAAACACTGGCATGCCGTTGCACGCATCGTGAGCCTGGGCATCATGAGAGCCTGCTCCGGGAAAAATCGTCGTGCGTCACAATATGGCAAAACCGCCCCACGTCTGGAAGTTGCAAGAGCTCCCAACGGTTGGGAGGGCGGGCCGGCTCGGCGCCTCACTGCCTTGCGATGGCGAAGTCGAAATCCGGGACGGTTGCGGGCCGGATCATGACGGGGCTCTGGGTGCCCCCGGTGAGGCTCTTGACGCGCTCGCGCACATAGGCGTCGAGGGCCGAGGTGGTGATGGCGCCCGTGCCCAGGAGATCGGCCTTGGCCGGCTGGCCGGGGAGGCCCAGGCCCTCGACCACCGCCTTGGTGAAGGCGCCGTTGCCCCAGGCCGGGTTCTCCTGGCTCACCTGCTTGCCGGTCGAGGCCGTGAACATCACAACGCCCCGCTCTGCCTGCGCGAAGCCGTTGACCACGCTGTTGATGTCCAGGCCCCCACGGCGACCGCCCGCCCCCGCGATCGCACCGGAATGGCACGCGTCCAGGAACAGCAGGGCCTTCCCCGCCAAGGCCGACAGCGCGTCCTGGAGGTCCTCGCGCGGCACGGCGGTCGCCCGCAGACGCGCCGTGTCGCTGTCCGCCGCCAGGAAGTAGAAGCGACCGCGCTCGTCGAGCAGGCCGTGCCCCGCCAGATAGACCACGCCGATATCCGCGCTCGTCACCTGCTGCGTCAGCCAGTCGAGGCCCTCCCGGATGCCCGCCGCGCTGGCCTGCCCGTCCACCAGCATCCGCACCGTCACATCGCCGTAGAGCCCGCCCTTCTGGTGCGCCAGCGTGGCCGCGAAGTCGCGCGCGTCCTTGGCCGCGTAGGCGAGCGCATAGTCAGGATTGGCATAGGCCGAGATGCCGATCACCAGCGCGTAGAGCTTGGGCTTGAGCAGCTCTGCCCCGGCGGCGACCCCGGCCCGGGTCAACCGCACCTGGACCACCTCGCCCGCCCGCTCCCCCGTGCGCGCGAACAGCCCGACCTGATGCGTCCCCGGCGGGAGCGACACCGTCAGGCTGCCACGGCAGCCCTGGAGGCCCCCCTCCAGACGGCCCCGGCCCTGCGTCTCCGCGAGGCAGCGGCTCACCGGCTCGAAACGGTCCTCGATTCGGCCGAGCCCCCGCCCGGCCCCCGCCGGGCGCCCGTCCACCAGCGCCTCGATCCGGTCGACCGGCAGGCCCGCCGGCGAGCGCACCAGATAGTCGATCCGAACGCTCGCCCCCGCCACCGTCGTGCCCTCGCCCGGTGACAGGATCGAGACGACCGGCGGCAGCAAGTCCGCGATCGGCTTCGCCGGCGCCACACGGCCCGGAAGCGCCGCATTCGCCTGGCGCACTGCCTCGTCCTCGTCCAGCGTGGCCAGCACCCGCTCGACGATATCGGGCCGGGCATAGGTGTCGCGGAACTTCGAGGTCGGGAAGAAATCCGCCGGCTGCTCCCAGCCGCGGTTGACGTGCCAGCCGATCAGCTCCTCGCCGCCGGGCGAGGCGGCATAATAGCCCCTGGGCGTCCAGGCCACCCAGGCCTTCGTCTGCCGGTCGACGAAGAGCGCCAGCAACTCGGCCCCGTCCCGCCAGCGGTGCCAGCGCACGGTGCCGTCCCCATAGGCCGCCACGATCAATTCGCCGTCACGGGCGAGGTTCACGCCCCAGACGACGCCCGGCCCGGCCCGGTCCGGCCAGCGCTCCCGGCCCGACGCATCGTAGGCGCGCAGCGACCACTCGGTCCCGAGCACGAAGCCGGACCGGTCGGGCCGCACCGCAAGAGAGCGGGTGACCTCGTATTCCCGGAGCGCGATCGGCTTGCCGCCGAGGCGGGGATGCATCGTGTCCATCCACTCCGTCACGGCGATGCCGCCGGTCCGCGGCGGGATCAGGCCCGGCACGGCCGCAGCCGCCTGGGTCAGCATCGACCGGCCGAGATCGAACAGCACAGGCTGGTTGGCGGCCCGGCCCAGCCCGAACCGGATCTGCCGCCCGTCGGACGAGACCGTGAAGGCCTCGCCCAGTTTGTCCCGCATGTCTGGGCTGCGGCCCCGCGCCAGGGTGACAGCCTGTCCGTCAGGCCGCAGCAACCCGAAGGACGGGTCCGCCGCCCCGAACCCCACCCCATCCCCGCAGGGCGCGAGCGACATGATCGTGTCGTCCGCCGCCGGTGCCTCTGGACCCAGCCGACGCCCCTCGGGCGTGAAGCTCAGCAGTCGACGACGGCCGTTGCGGTCGGAGTACCTCCCCCCCGCCACCAGCCGGCGTCCATCCGCCGACCAGGCCACTCTGCCAAGATTACCCTTATTGATGCCGCGCGTGTCGACTGCTCCGATCCGGCGCAGGCTCGCCGCTTCGTAGAGGTCCACGGACGCCGTGTCGGCGTATCCGACCGCGAGCCGGCGGCCGGTCGGATCGACCGCGACCGAGAAGGGCTCCTTGCCACCCTCGGTCACGACCTTGGCGGCGAGACGCCCGTCCGGTCCGTAGCGCCGCAGGAAGCCGTCATCCCCGACCGCATGGAGCGAGCCGTCCGGACTGAAGGCGACGCCGTAGCTGGCCTTGCCGCCGTAATCGCGGTCGGCCGTCAACTCGCGGCCCGACGCCACCTCCACCACACGCACGCCCTGGCCCCCGCCGAGCGCCACCGCCAAGCGCCGCCCATCCGCCGAGAAGGCAAGATGGGTGATCACACTGCCGAAGCTGCCGAGCCGGCGCATCGACAGGCCCGTCGCGCTGTCGAACAGGGACACGCCCATGTTCCTGCCGGTGTCCCAGGTCGCGTCCCATCCTCCGGCCGCCACCCAGGCGCCGTCCGGCGAGACCGCGACCGAAAAGACCTTGCCGCCGTCCCCGCCCCCGATCGGCAGGCGCTGGGTGCGCAGGAGCCTCCCCTCCGGCATCGACCACAGCCGCACCGTCTTGTCGAGGGACCCGCTCACCAGGAGGCGGCAGCTCCGATCGGCCCCGAGGCGCCAGATGGGAGCCGTGTGCATCCCCGTCTCGATCCGCAGGACGGGGCGCGGGTCGGGAGCGGGCAGTCCCGGCTGGGCCTGCGCGGGCACCGCAAGACAAAGCCCGGCCAGGAGCGGCGCAAATACCACCACGCTCAAGAGAGCAAGGAGCAGGGGTACGATATGCAGGCCGCGACGATCTCTGTGGCCGCCGATCCGCGGAGCGTCCGCATATTGCGCAAGGGGACGCTGTTGTCCCGAAGGCGATAACGCACCCGCTCTGAAGATCCACATGGAGATTCTCCAGGCACCTCTGCCGACAAAGAGAACGTCGACGTTACCGCGAGCGACATAGCACTCGCCTCCAGCGCCCAGAAGATCGCAACGAAGCCGCTGCTCTCCAAACGATTTGGAAGGCACTCGCGGCTCGCGGCGTAGCACGAGAAGACTTTCAGAGCCGATCCGGCCTCCGGCCCATGCGCCGGGAGGTTCGCCAATTTCTTGGCGCGGACGTCCACCGATTGCCCGGCCATCTCGAAGACGCGAGCGATCTCCGGGACGCGGACGCCGGCCTTCACCATCTCCTCGAACAGCGCGGCGCCGTCCGGCTTCCGGCCCGGCCTCTGAACGGCCGTAGCAGCCGCGCAGGCTGGTCCGGCTTTGATTCTCCGGATTGGAGGGCGTCGTGATGATCTTCGTCACGATGGCGCCAGGCACGCCGAGCTTGGACGCCAGCCGGGCCATCGCCAGCGTGCCCGCCACGACGTTCGTGGTTTCCTGGCCCGGCTCGCTGGTGCCGGGACGAGGTGCCTGGTCAGTGCCAGTCCTCATGGTAGACGAATTTTGGCATGCTCCAGCCGAAGCGCAAGGCGAGCAGCCTCAGCGCCAAGCCGATTGACATGGCAAGTACCGCCGAAAGGCCGTGATTAAAGCCGAAGTGTCGGCCAGCAATGTAGAGCAGGCCCGTCGCGACAGAAACCGTCGCATAGAGTTCCGAGCGGAAAAGCAAGGGAACGTCCGCGCAGAGGATGTCACGCAGAACGCCGCCAACACAGCCGGTGATCATTCCAGACGCAATCACGATGATGAGCGGCATGTTCATGCCGATCGCCACTCCGCAGCCGATCACAGTGAAGACGACGAGCCCGACAGCATCGAGGAAAAGGAACAATCGCCGCAGCGAATGCATGAAGCGGGCGATCGGTATCGTCGCGAGCGCCGCAGCGCCCGTGAGGAGCAGGTAACTCGGATGCTCGACCCATGACAGCGGGTGATGGTCGAGCAGAACATCACGCGCCGAACCTCCTCCCAATGCGGTGACGCAACCGAGCAGAATGACCCCGATCCAATCCATCTCACGGCGGCCCGCTGCAAGCGCAGCCGTCATGGCTTCAGCGACGATAGCCGCGAGATAGAGCGCGTGGATGATCTGGTCGGCCATAGCTCAACATTCGGGCAGGCTCCCGCCCGCCGGGAAGCGCCTGCATGATGCAGGTGCCTTGTCTCCCAATTTGATGAAAACCGCGAGGGCACCGGTTCCTCTTGAACGCCTCGTGCCGCTGCCGAGCCCGACAACTCGATGCGCTGGCAGCGATGGACATCGAGGCGAGAGCCCTCGGCCAGAAGGGGATCGAGGCGAACCTTGCAGCCGGGAAGGACGTGGAAAAGCTGGAGCCTCTGACGGCCGCGGCGTTCAGGGAGGTGCGAGTTCCGAGGTACCTGGTTCCGTGTTTGATCGGAACCAGTCGGCGATCTGCTCCTCGTCCATCGACCCGTCGGCGATTGCGAGCCAAGTCGTGACGATATCCGCCAAGTCTGCGGTCACCGTCAGGCCGTTCAATTCGAGGAACGTGACGGAGACCACTTCGGAGGTTCGCTTGTTCCCGTCCACGAACGGATGGTTCCGGGCGATCCCGAAGGCATAGGCAGCAGCGAGAGCGCATAGGTCAGGTTCGTCATAGGCCGCGAGGTTCTGAGGGCGTCCCAAAGCGGATTCGAGAGCGCTGTCGTCCCGTGTTCCCGGCGAGCCGCCGTGTTCGGCGATCTGCTCGTCGTGGATCGCCAGGACGACGGCCTTGTGGATCCAGAAGGGCATCACTTCGCGAGTTCGCGGAGCGCCGCCCGATGCTTCTTCATGACGGCGCGGGCAACCTTCATCTGCTCCTCGAAATCAGGCGCATAGGGAGTGATCCGGAACCCGTCCGGGGCCTCGGTCAGGTAGATGACATCGCCCTTCTCGACACGGAGCTTGTCACGCACCTCCTTGGGGAGCACGACGCCGACCGAGTTGCCGACCTGGGTGAGTTTGAGCGCAACCATAACGTCCTCCTCGGCGCGAGGATGTAATAACGACGGTTAGAATGTAGCGTTGAGAGACGCTCCAATCAACGGGTCGTTGATTGGACAGGGAGCGGCATAGCTGAGCGGTTCAGCCAGGCATGAAACCCGGATCGGGAGACATCCAGCGCGTCGCAAAGCCATGCCACCGGCCAGATCGCACGGTGCCTCGCAACGAAAGCGAATCTCATATCGATTCCCTCGCGAAGTAGGCTGCGGCCATTTTTTGGATATCGCGCTCCGCCTTGAGCTTGGCGACCTCACGCCGCAAACGCTCGATCTCGAGGTGCTCCGGCTTCATCTGGCCGTGCCGGGAAAGGCCTGCCCAGGATCGGCGGCAAACTCCTTCACCCATTTGCGCAGCACGTTCTCATGGACTTCGAGATCCCGCGCCGCCTGCGCGACACTCATCCCTCGATCCTCGATCAGCCGAACCGCCTCGATCTTGAATTCACGCCCAAATCGCCTTCGCTGCATACGCCACCTCCGGCTTCAGGAAACACCCAATCTCGGTGTCCACGAAACCGGCAGCAGGCCAGTTCGCTTCGTCATGGCTCCATCCTCTCAAGAGGGGGGAGCCTCCGGAAATCCCGGCGCGGTTCAGCGGAGCCGCTTTATTGCGAGACGCTGGAGATCCGGGAGCGAGTTCTGGGACCGGACCATCCCGAAGCGGCGCCATGACCATGGACACAGGCCAAGGTCACGGCGAGAGCCGGGAAAATCCAGGCCCTCGGGCTGTGGATCGGCGCAGGGCCGGCGTCAGACGATTCCGGTCGTGTAGTAGACGAGGATCACGAAGAGGACCGCCAGCGTCTTCAGCACCGTGATCGCGAAGATGTCGCCATAGGACTGCCTGTGGCTCAGCCCGGTGACGAACAGGAGCGTGATGACCGCGCCGTTGTGAGGCAGGGTGTCCATGCCCCCGCTCGCCATCGCCGCGACCCGGTGCACCACTTCCAGCGGGATGTTCGCCGCCGCCGCCGCCTCCTTGAACTGGCCGGACATGGCGGCGAGCGCGATGCTGAGTCCCCCGGAGGCCGAGCCGGTGATCCCGGCCAGCGCGCTCACCGTCACGCCGATCTTGACCAGCGGGTTGGGGATCGCCTGGAGCATGCCGGCGATGACGAGGAAGCCGGGCAGCGAGGCGATCACCCCGCCGAAGCCATATTCGGAGGCGGTATTCATCGACGCCAGGAGCGAGCCCGCGACAGCCGCCTTGGTGCCCTCGGCGAATTTCGCCGCCACCGCCTTCCAGGCGAAGGCGAGCACGGTCAGGATGCCGAGGATCAGCGCCCCCATCACCGCCCAGATCGCCGTCACCGGGCCGATCTGGGTGATGAGTGGCTCATGGCCGACGAGCTGGACCTTCTGGGTCGTGCCGAAGACGATCGGGATCGCCGAGGTCAGGACCTTGTTCATCACCCCCACCACGATCAGCGGCAGGATGGCGACCCAGGGATTCGGCAGGTTCTCCTCGGAGAGCGGCTCAGGCTCGTTGACATGGCCGGTCCCATAACCTTCGCCCTGGGCCTTGGCGGTCCGGCGACGGAATTCGAGATAGGCCATGCCGAGCACGAAGATGAAGACCGACCCCAGTACGCCGAGCACGGGCGCTGCCCAGGTCGTGGTGCCGAAGAAGGTCGAGGGGATGATGTTCTGGATCTGCGGCGTGCCCGGCAGCGCGTCCATGGTGAAGGAGAAGGCACCGAGCGCCACCGTCCCCGGGATCAGCCGCTTGGGAATGTCGCTCGAACGGAACATCTCGGCGGCGAAGGGATAGACCGCGAAGACCACGACGAAGAGCGAGACGCCGCCATAGGTGAGGATCGCGCAGACCAGCACGATCGAGAGCATCGCGCGCTGCGCCCCCACCACCCCGATCACCGCCCGGACGATGGTCTTGGAGAAGCCGGAAATCTCGATCACCTTGCCGAAGACCGCGCCGAGCAGGAAGACCGGGAAATAGAGCCGGACGAACCCCGCCAGCTTCTCCATGAAGATGCCGGTGAACATGGACGGCACGGCGTCGGGCTGGGTCAGCAGCACAGCGAGCATCGCCGCGATCGGGGCGAAGAGGATAACGCTGAAGCCGCGATAGGCCACGAACATCAGCAGACAGAGGGATAAAAGTACAATCAGGAAATCCATGCTGTTCCTCCCGACGCTCGACGATCCGTGCCAAGTTGAAGGCGAGGTTAAGCACGTGCCACGCCCGGCGGAAACAAAATTCCTGGTGGACGCGCCCGTTCCGCCGCCGCGAGGGCGATCGGTCCGGCGGATTGCGCAGGGCGGCTGCTCTCGTGAATGGTGGAACGGCGCCGGCGCGCCAGCGTCTGGCCGAGCCGGCGGCACAGGAAGGCGGAAGAGGAGTGGCGCGATATCCGCCCCGGTAGAGGGGGCCTCGAGGTCGTCCACCATCCCGGCCCAGGCATGCTCGACCTGATCGTGAACCTACGCCTGGTCGTCGTTCACGACCACGTCCACTTTGTGCCCCAGCGGGCCCACAAGGGTGTTCACCCGCTCGCGGCGGATTGCCTCGATGCCGGCGACGGTGCGCAAGGCCTGCCGAAGCGGCTCGGGCCAAGCCTGCCATGGCCGGGCTCCGCGAACCGGGCCACCGCCTCAGAGAGGTTTCGACATCCGGCGGCGGAGATCCGACCGGCTTTTCCAAAAGGCTTCTGGATCGCGATGATGCTTCGTCGAAGCGCCATTGCGATCCAGCTTGTCATTTGAGCATGATCTCTTCGAAAGACACCACTCCTCGGATCCTGCTTCAATAGAGCCCGCTCTCAACCAGGCGACGTTCGATCTCCAGGCTCTTGATGTCTTTCTCCTCGTCGGCCACGACTTCCGTGAGCACGTCGCGGCTCGAGAGCACGCCCACGAGCTTGCCGTTCTCGATCACGGGCAGGTGGCGGATGTGGTGCTGACGCATCAGGACGTTGCATTCCTCGACGGTCTCGTCCGACGACACGGTCACAAGCTCGGTGGTCATGAGGTCTTTGACGTGCGTGGCTACGGCAGTGCGGCCCTTCAGCTCCACTTTGCGGGCATAGTCGCGCTCCGAGAAAATCCCGACAAGCCGCTCGCCGTCGAGCACGAGTACGGCACCGATATTGCTCTCCGCCATCACCTCGAGCGCCTTGAGCACGGTGTCGTCGGGGAGAACGCCGATCTGCCCGGTATTCTTGCGCGCGAGCAGCTGCCGAACGCGCGTAACGTGCCTCTCCGCCATTCCACCCTCCTCCGATCGGCGCCGACGGCGTCGATTAGGTGCGGCGCACGGCCTCCGCCAATCTATTCAACCGAGCCTCGCGCAGCAAGTTCGAGGCCGCCCCGATTCCAAGCCTCGCCGGCCAGGGGAAAGATCGCGCCTCGCCGTACTGGCCCCGCAGGGCCGGAACGGCGAGGCGCGAGGAGCGGTTGGAGAGAGGCGATATCTTCCCTTCGCATCACACCGGGTAGCGCAGGATCGCCGCCAGCGCCCCGCCGCCCGGAATGTCGGCGGCGCGCGCCGACACCACCCGCGCGCCGGACAGCAGCGCGCGGCGGGTGATCTCGTCGGTGACGCTGTAGTTCACGCCGTCGGCCTTCTCTGCAAAGGTCACCGCCCCGTCCTCATCCGCCACGGTGCCGGGCAGGTCGGCGTCCATGTCCACCACCAGCGTGTCGATCGCACCGAAGGTCGCGGCTCGGGCTGCGGTGGCGATCTCGTTCGTCGCGCGGCCCTGGCTGGCGCGCGCGGCATAGAGCGTGCCGAGTTCCTCGACCTGACCCGCGTAGACGCGGTCCAGCACCGACCGGGCGGCAGCGGCGAGCTCATGATCCGGCGAATGGTCGGCGCTGCCCGGAATCGCTTCCGGGGCGAGGTGCGGGTAGCTGCAAACGGCACGGTAAAGCGACGCCAGCGGTTCCGCCGCGACGATGATCAACGGGCGCTCGTGGCCCGACAGCACCGGACGGAGCGCCTGATCCACGGCGCGGGCATATCGCGTCATGGAAGCGTGCTCGCTGGTGCTCTCGCCGCTCAGCATGTCGCCCTTGCGCTCGATGTGGCTGCGCCGTCCGAGCGCGTCGGCGGCGTTGCGCGGCAGGCCGGGCACCTTGACCTCGTGCGGCGGCATGTCGGCCGAGACCTCCACGAGCCGAACCGCGCCCATGCTGATGACCAGCAACCAGGCGTGATGCGGGAAGGTGACCGAGCGCAGCAGCGGCTTGAGGTGGAAGCGATCGGCGACTTCCATTCCCTCCGCCAGCTTGTTGGGCAGACGGAAGGTGCGCACGGCCTCGGGTGTGGCGAAGATGGCGAGGCTGTTGGCCTGCTCGGCCCAAAAGTCGTCGTCCTCGACAAGGTGCCCGACGGCATCCTCGACGGCGCGGACGGCACGTTTCGGGGTATCTACCCCCTCCATCTCGGCGACGGCCGATTTCAGCAAGTTCTTGAGGGCGATGCGGTCGGCCTGCACATCCTGCGTCAGGGGCGTGGTCGGCAAATAGAGAGAGACGGCCGGGCTACCACGAAAACCCGCGAGACGCTCGATCTCGCTGCGCGTGGGAACATCAATGTGGAGCACGGCAAGGCCTCGCAACGAACGGGCGCCCCGTTTACTATAGGCGACGGCTTTTGCAATCCGGACGGGAGCCTGACCTGGACAGGGCCGCGGCTTTTCTCATGGTCTGGATTTTGCGGTGGCCGGCGAGATTGGAGCGTGCGACGCAGGGCGTATCGGCGGGAGTATGAGGAGTTTCGTGTGCGGGCGCGATGTCTTTCAGTTGCGGCACCGATTCCATGATCATCCACAGCGCCCGGCGATCGTCAGGCGCGATCAGCGCGCCGTTCGGGTCGCCAGCAGGCTCTCGAAGAGTACGCCCTGTTTTGTCATCGGCGTCCCAGCGGCCGCATCCGCGTCTTCGCATCCCGCGACGACGACGCCCAAGGCAACAGCAACTGTAATGCTAAAGCAGCATCTCTCGAAGAAGATCCGAGTGCTGGGTCACATGCTCGCCGAGCAGGGCGCGGGCAGCCTGCGGATCGCGATCCGCGATTGCCCGGGCGACCGGCCGCTGGTCGAGAGGCCCCAGTTCGCGCCGGTTCGCCTGGCGACGGCAAAAATGCCAGAGCCTCAGGGACAGGTTGAAATGCATCTCCAGAATAGGAAGGAGGAACGAGTTCCTCGCCATGGCGTAGATCTGCCTGTGGAACCGCGCGTCGCCGCTCATCTTGTCCACGATGACGCGCTCCTGATAAAGCGCATCGGCGAGCGCCACGAGTTCCTCCGCCTCCTCTTTCGTGCCACGAACGGCCGCAAGCGCCCCGGCTAGTCCTTCCATCTCATAACGCACCTCGCGGATCGCCTGCTGGTCGGTGATCACGATCTCGGAGGCGAATATTCCCCGCCGCGGATAGATCGTCACGAGCCGCTCGCGTTCCAGCCTCCTCAATGCTTCCCGGATCGGTGCGATACCCACGCCGAGCCTTTGGCTGAGGGCGCGCTCGTTGAGCGGCTCCATCGGCTCGAATTCCAGCCTGATCAGTCCGTCGCGCAGCTTCCTGTACGCCTTGTCGCTCAGCCGCTCGCCATCGACGGGGCGGTCCGCATCGTGATGCTCGTGCATGGCGATCTGTTCGTTTTTCATCGTACCGGCCAGGACTTCGTACTCACGCTCGGCTGCCCCCGCACGATCCGTCCCCATGCACCCGACCCCGGCTCCCTCATGCGTCCGCGCGGATGGCCGCCGTCGACGGATGGATCGCGCATGCCCCGAACGCCCCCGGAACGACCCTGATATCAGCTTCCGGACAAAATGCCATTGACATGCCGAAATTTCCAGCCTTAACATTTGCTGGAAATGTCACAGACATTTCAGGGAGGGCGGCGGACTACCGTCATGTTCGAATCGTTGCCTGAACGGCAGGCTGCCTGCTTGGGTGCCTCTGCACATATGTAAAATGGAGTATTTCAGTCGAATTTTGGAAATATGTCAGGCATGTGGAGCATCAGATCCGCCATGAAGAAAAATTACGACGTCAATCGCTTCTTCGACTACCTCGGCTATTATCCGACAAACTATACGCCGACCTGCCCGGGCATGCGGACATTGTCCGTCTTCCTGAAGGGCGATCGTGCGCAGCTCGAAGCAATGCTCGAGCCGACGCCGTTCCTTCTGGCAGACGATCGCTTCATGGTCACGATCGCCGATTTCAGGAATCAATCGCACTTCTCGTTCTTCGACGCGGCGGTGCTGCTTCCGGTGCGCTTCGGCGATGTCGAGGGAAGCACATATTATTTCGAATACGAAGACAGTCACGAGACCGTGGCGTCCGGCCGCGAGAAGTGGGGCTATCCCAAGCGCTACGCCAGAATAACGCTCGAGGATGACGGACAGCGCGCCAGGGGCGACGTCACCCTCTACGACGAAACCATGTTCCGCATTGCGGTCGAGTTCGACGACGCGACGAACAACGCTGCGTGGAGCGACTACCGGATTTTCCCCCATCTCCAGATCCGTGCGGTGTCGGAGATCTACGGCCCGTCCTTCTCCAGCTTCGATATCGTCTCGCGCGACACGAGCAGGGATTATCGGCCGATCAGCAAGACGTTCGGAAGGGCTTCGGTCGAACTCGGTCCGTCCATCGCCGTCAATGGCCGCCGGTTGCAGGTTCTCGATGTGCTCGGCGGTGAATATGCCGTGGGAGACTTCGCATCGACCCGCGAGAACGGCCGGGCGAACGTCGTCGGCTCGCTGGTTTGACCGGCGGGCGCAAGATCACCACCAGTGAATATCGAGCAAGGAGCGCTCATGTCACAACAGCTTCTCGGGACCATTCCGCATTACAGTCCATTGTTCAAGCCGTTGCCGCGGCTCTACGCCAAGTTCGAGAAGATCAGCGTCATCTGCCGTGCGCCGAAGGAGGCCGTGCGGCGCGTGCTGCCGGCTCCCTTCCGCTACGTGTCGGACGTGATCGAGGTCTTCGTCTACAAATGCCCGGAAGTGCACGATCTCGCCGTGCCGGAAGCGCCGACCCGCAGCTATCTCGAAAGCGGCATCGTGCTCCAGGCCGGGATCGACGACGTGACAGGCGGCCATGTCGCCTATGAATATGTGACCACCGACGATGCGCTGGCGCCGGGCCGCGAGATTTTCGGCTATCCAAAGAAGCTCGCGGACGTGGACTGGGTGGTCGACGGGCCGGCTGTGACGTCCCGGACGGTGCGGCGCGATCAGACGCTGATCGACATCGCCTTCACGGAGGCGCCTGTCTCCTTCGAGAAGCCCGTGCTTCAGCCGCGCCTCCAGATCAAGCGGATCCCGCGAGCCGACGGGATGGGCTACGACGCGCATCAGGTCGTGCTCAATACGCTCGGAAAATGGGATCTCTTCGAGACGAGGACGGGCACGGCGAAGGTGACCCTCGGCGGGACCCGGGCCATGGACCCGCTGTTCGAGCTGGGACCGCTCGAGGTCCTCGGAGCCGAGAAGATCCAGGCCGAATTCGAGCTGACTTATGCCCGGATCTACAAGGATCTTGGTCCGTCCGACTAGAGCCGTTCCACCTCAGGCGGAATCGTCTTTCTACTTTGTTTGGTTGCATCTTCGCTGGCGGTCTTCCGGTTCTTCGCGGGAACCGTCTTTCGCGCAATCGCCGGAATCCGCGATCCTGCGCTGGCGCGGATCGACAGTCGCAAGGGAATGCCATCATCGGCGAAACACACAGCTCCACAGGGGAAAAAGTCGTGAAGAATGCTTTGTCCAGCTTCGTCCGGACGGGAATATCCGTCCTGGCCGCCACCGGCGCCCTCGCCGTCGTCCTGGGCTCCTCCGCCAAGGCCGCGGAAGGCGTCGATCCCGCCCTGAAGGCCAAGGTGCCGGAGGCGTATCGCAACGGGCTGATCGGGGTCTACGACCCCCAGTATCCGCCGACCTATTATATCGACGACAGCGGCAAGATGGTCGGATTGTCCATCGACTTCCAGAGGATCATCGCCGCCAAGCTGGGCATTCCCTCGCAGGAGGAGCAGGCCAAGTTCGCTGCGATCATTCCGGGCATTCTCGGCGGCCGCTACCACACCTCCTTCTTCCATGACACGAAGGAGCGCCGCGAGAAAATGGACTTCGTCGACTTCCATCGCACCGGCGCGGTGGTCATGGTGGCGAAGGGCAATCCGCAGAAGCTCGACCTCAACGACCTGTGCGGGCACAAGGTCGGCGTGGCTTCGGGAGCCCAGCAGCATCTCGAATTGATGCCCAAGCTCCAGGAGGCCTGCAAGAGCCAGGGCCGGCCCGCCATCGAGATGTTTGCCTTCTCCGGGCTGAACGAGGGGGCGCTGGCCGTGAAGTCCGGGCGCATCGAGGCCTGGCTCGGCGACGCGCCGTCCGTCGCCTACGTCATCAAGCAGACCAAGGGCACCTTCGAGAAGACGCCGACCGCTGTCCTCTCGGGTCTGTCCGGGTTTGCCTTCAAGAAGGGCGATCCGATGGCGCTCCTCGTCCGCGACGCGCTCGCCGCGATGCTCAAGGACGGCACCTACCAGCGGGTTCTCGACGAATGGCAGATGTCCGACGTCGGGGTCGACAAGCCCATGCTCAACGGGGAATGAATGACCTCCGGCGCAGAAGAGCGTGACTCCGCGGTCAAGGCCGGCGGCACGCGAAGAGAAAACTGGAAGATCATCCATCGGCCGCATTACGGCCGATGGAGCGTCGACGCGGCGCTCGTCCTGTTCGTGGTCGGCCTGGCGTGGATCAGCATCACCAATCCCAACTTCCAGTGGGACGTGGTGCTGAAATACCTCTTCCATCCGGCGATCCTGTCGGGATTGTCGGTCACCGTCCGGCTGACCGTCATCACGATGATTCTGGGCGTCCTGCTCGGCATCGTCTTCGCCATGCTCATGCTCTCCAGGGACCGGTTCCTGTCGGGCTTTGCGGCCGCCTATATCTGGCTCTTCCGCGGGACGCCGCTGCTGGTGCAGCTCATCTTCTGGTTCAATATCTCCGCGCTCTATCCGCAGATCAGCTTCGGGATTCCGGGCGGGCCCTATCTGTTTTCCTTCTCCGGCAACGCGATCACGCCCTTCATGGCGGCGGTTCTCGGCCTCTCGCTTCACGAGGGCGCCTACATGGCGGAGATCGTCCGCGGCGGCGTGCTCGCGGTCGGGCGAGGCCAGAGCCTGGCGGCGGTGGCCTTGGGCATGACGCCGCTTCAGGCGTTCAGGCGCATCACGCTGCCGCAAGCCCTGCGCATCATCGTGCCGGCGAGCGGGAACCAGGTGATCCTGATGCTGAAGACCACCTCGCTCGTCAGCGTCATCGCGCTGCCTGAACTGCTTTATTCGGCGCAGACCATCTACGCGCGGACCTTCGAGGTCGTTCCGCTGCTGATCGTCGTCAGCCTCTGGTATCTGCTCATCTGCAGTCTGCTCTCGATCGTCCAATATTTCCTCGAGCGCCGCCTCGGGAAAGGATTCTAGAATGTCTTCAAGCGAAGCGGATGCCGGCTCGCGTCAAGAGAACGCAGTCCGCTCCACGCCACGATGGGATTGATCGGGTCATGGTGAAATCGGAAGAGCCGATGGTTCTTGCCGAAGGCGTCACGAAGGCCTTCGGCTCGCTGCAGGTCCTCAAGGGCGTCGACCTGGAGGTTGCCAGGGGGCAGGTCGTCTGCCTGATCGGGCCGTCGGGCTCCGGCAAGTCGACCTTCCTGCGTTGCATCAACCATCTCGAATCGATCGATGCCGGCTGGCTGTCGGTCGACGGCGAACTGGTCGGCTATCGGCAGGAGGGGCACAACCTGATCGAGCTGCGCGAGCGCGAAGCCGCCTCGCGTCGGGCTCAGATCGGCATGGTCTTCCAGCACTTCAACCTGTTCGCGCACAAGACGGCGCTCAGGAATGTGATGGAGGGGCCGGTCGCCGTCCGCCGCATGAGCAAGGCGAAGGCACGCTCGCTCGCCGAGTCGCTCCTGGAGCGCGTCGGCTTGAAGGAGAAGGCGGATTTCTATCCCAGCCAGCTTTCCGGCGGCCAGCAGCAGCGCGTCGCCATCGCGCGCGCAATGGCGATGGAGCCGAAGCTGCTGCTTTTCGACGAACCGACATCGGCTCTCGATCCGGAACTGGTTGGCGAGGTGCTCGAAGTCATGCGCGACCTTGCGCGCGGCGGCATGACGATGGTCGTCGTGACCCACGAAATGGGCTTCGCACGCGATGTCGCCGACAAGATCGTCTTCATGGACGGGGGCGTCGTCGTCGAGGCCGGCATGCCGGCCGAGGTGCTCGGGGCTCCGAAAAGCCCGAGGGTGCGTGAATTCCTCTCCAATGTGACCTGATGCACGCGTGAACACCACGCCTTGCTCATGACGGACCTTCGGAATCGCCATCGAGGAGAACCAAGCCGATTCGCAGACTCGCAAGGAGTCACGATCAGCGCGTCCTGGTATGCCGACCTTCGGAGTGCGTGACTCATCGCAGGCTGGCATCTGTGCTGGTGGTTCCGCCCAACATCACACTGCTGCCCCTGCCGCCGAACTGCTCGGAGGGATTGAGGGGGGGAAGCGCCGGTTCTGCCGATCTCCGTTCGCCGAACACGGATGCGGGAAGCTGCGCAAGGGATTGCGCCAGGAGAGCGCCGTCGCGGGCGGACCAGCTTCCGTCCGGGCCGAACAGCGCGCGATCCAGCTTCCCGTGGAGCGCCCGGATGCGCGGGTCCATCCCGACCGCCTCCCGAGCCGCCGCCGGGAGCCGTTGCAGCCAGATGCCGAGGGCCGAACAGGTCGCGGCGGCGTCCCCGCCCGGCGCGGTCTCCATCAGAACCTTGCGGGCGAAGGCGGCCGAGGCGCGACGACGGTCCCGCCGGCGATGCAGGATGGCCGCGAGGCGCGGCCGGGTGGCGAACAGCGCGAGCAGAACGACAAGACCCGCCAGGGCGATCGTGATCCAGCGGCCTCCCGAGGCGGCCGGCCCGCGTCTCGCGGCGTCGGAGGCCGCGACCGTGATCGTCGCTCCGGCGAGCGGCTCGGAGCGCGCCTGCTTCCGGGCGGTGTCCCACCAGGGCTGGGACAGGCCCGGCAGGGCATAGGTGCCCGGCCTCTCGAAGACATAGGTCACCTTGTCGGTGCGAGTGCCTTCGACCTCGCCGCGATTGACCTTGTCGTCGATCTCGGGCGGATCGACGTAGACGCGCACGCCGTCCGGCGCGGTGAAACGGAACTCGGCCATGCCGAGCGCGGGCACGCCGGCCGCCCGGCGCCGGATGATGCGCGTGATCGCCCCGCCGGCCTTGAAGCTCGCGGAGGCGGGATCGGGCGACCAGCTCTCGCCGGCCTCCACCCTGGCGGCGGCGAGGACCGGGCCGGACGGATCGATCCCCGGCGGCACGGTTGCGGTGAAGCGCATCGGCTGGCCCTGCGCCGAGCCTACGGGCTCTCCGGCGCGGTCGAGCAGCGTCACCTTCGCGGCCGGCACCTCGATGTCTCCTCCCCGGCGCGGGAAGACGACGAATTCGAAGGACTGGCCGACATGATCCTGGCCGCCGATCGTCTCGCGGATCGTCGTCGCCTGGCTTTCGAACCGCATGACCTGGGCGCCCGGCACGTCGCCCAGCGCGACCCGCGGCGGCCTCGGCATCTCGCCGGGAAACAGCACCTCGACATCGAGCCGCACGGTCTGGCCGATGACGATGCCGTCGGCGGGATGAAGCGTGGTCCGCACAAGCGGCGCAGGGCTCTGCGCCCAGGCGGCGCTGGATAGGACGAGGAGGACGAGGACGCAGAGGAAGCGCATCATGGCTGCGCCTCCGCACCGCCCGCCTGGAGCTGGCGGGAGAACCTGATCCGCAGGAAATCGGCGGGCTTCGTCTGAACCCGCTTCAGCCAGAGCGCCCGAACCGCCTCGTCGGACATGGGAGCGCCACCCTGCTCGACGGTGGTCTCCTCCCCGCCCTTCTTCGTCTTGTCGAACACGACCTCGTCGGGCTTGGATTCGGTGTCGTCGGTGACGCCGCCCTCGGCTTTCTTGCGCTCGCCGCGAATGCGCGCGATCTCGCGATTGACGGCCGCATCCTGCCAGCCGGGACGCAGGGCGAGCGCGCGGTCGTAGCGCTTCACGGCGTCGTCGTATTGGCCGAGCATGACGAAGGCGTTGCCCTGGTCGTAGGCCGCTTCCGCGCTGTCCAGGCTGGCGAAAGCCTGGGCCGCGCCCTTGAAATCGCCGGCGCGGAACGAGGCCGCCCCGCGCCAGAGCGGGTTGCGGAAAGCCTCGGCCGCTGCCGCCGGCTTGCCGCGCTCGAGCAGGAGGCGCCCGCGCTGGTCCGGGGTGAGGAACAGGTTTTGCCAGCCGACGCGCTGGCCCGCGGCGAGAAGCGCCACAATCGCCACTGCGGCGACAAGCGCGAAGGGAGCCCAGGCAGGATGTCTTGCGCGGCTCACGTCAGCACCCATCCGCGGCGGAACCAGAGCAGCGCCAGGAGCGCCAGAAGGGGCGTCAGCCAATATCCCGCCTCCTGCCAGCGTTGTCCCTCCCCCTCCACATCGCCCGTGCGCCCGACCCGGTCGAGCCGCCGGGCGATGGCGGCGACATCGGACTGGTCCGGGGTGGTTGCGACGAGGGTGGCTCCGAGCGACCGGGCCGCTTCCGACAGCGCCGGCGTGTCGAGATGGGGGGGCAGCAGCGAGAGAAGGGTGACGTCGGCCCCGGACATCTTGCCGAGCCGCGGGATCTGGTCGCCTGCGACGGTATCGGCCATGACGAGGATCGAGCCGCCGTGTCCGTTCCCGGCGAGGACCCGCCGGGCCATGGCCAGGGCTCCGGCGAGATCGTCGCCCTCCTTCGGCATGATCGCGGGCGAGAGCGCCTTGGCGAGGTCGAGGACGACCTTGGCGTCCGGCGTCGGCGGCAGGACGAGATGCGAGGAGCCGGCATAGGCGATCAGCCCGGCCGAGGCCCCCTCCCGCAGCGCCAGCAGGTCCGCGAGCTTCTGGCGCGCCCGGTCGAGGCGCGTCGGCGCGAGGTCCCCGGTCATCATCGACGGGGTGACCTTCAGGACGACGACGACCGGCGGCTTGGAATCGGCGAAGGGCGACGGCACGCGCTGCCAGGCGGGCCCCGCGACCGCCACGATGCCGAGGGCCCAGGCCGCCATCAGCAGCAGGTTCGGCGTCACGCGCGCGGCCGGGCCGTTGCTCACCAGCAGGTATTTCAGCAAGTCGGGATCGATGACCCGCCGCCAATGCGAGGCCGGATCGGCGATCCGGTGGCCGAGCAGCGTCAGCAGCACAGCGGGGACGAGGGCGAGCAGCCAGAGCGGGCGCTCGAAATGAAAGGCGGACAGGCTCTCCGTCATGGTGCCCCCCGCGCGGCTGCGAGGCCGGAGGGCATCCGGATCCGGCGCCGCAGAAGCAGGAAGGCCCGCATCAGAAGAGAGAGCGTGAGGACGGCCGCGAGCGGGACCCAGTAGACGTCCCGCTTGGGCCGGAAGGTCACGGTGTCGATCTTGCGCGTCTCGATCTCGTCCAGCCGCCGGTAGATGCCTTCGAGCTGCTCCCGGTCGAGCGCCCGGTAGAACCCGCCGCCCGTCGCCTGCGCGACCTGCTTCAGCGCCTCCTCGTCGAGCTTATCCTCGCCCGCCGCCGTCGGGTCCCCGACCGCGACCGTGTGGATGACGATGCCGCGATCCTTGGCAATGCCGGCGGCCTCGGCCGGAGGCACCTTGCTCGCCGTGTCGTTGCCGTCGGTCAGGGCGATGATGGTCTTGGCCTTCACCGTGCTCTTGTCGAACAGGCCGATGCCGAGGCCGATGGCGTCGCCGAAGGCGGTGCGCGGCCCGGCCATGCCGACGACAATGTCCTGCAGCATCGCGCGCGCGAGGTCGAGATCGGTGGTGAAGGGCACGAGCGCGAAGGGCGCGTCCCCGAAGACGACGACGCCAACCCGGTCGCCCTTGCGGCGCGACAGGAAATCGCCCAGCACCTGCTTGACCGCGCTCAGCCGGTCGACCGTCTTGCCCGAGGCGTCGACGAAGTCCTTCGTGTCCATCGAGCCGGACAGGTCGACGAGCAGCAGGAGGTCCCGCGTCGGCTGGTCCCGGTGCAGCGGCGGCTCGATCCATTGCGGCCGCGCCAGGGCCGCCAGCGCGAGGAGCCAGCACAGGACGAGCACGGCCAGGGGAAGACGCTGGCGGGGGGCGACCACGCCTCCGTGGCGCGGCGTCTCGCCGCTCAAAGCGACGAGGCGGTCGAAGAAGGGCACCCGCAGGCCGGTGCGCCGGCTCGGATAGGCCGGGAGCAGCCACCGGACGGCCAGGGGCAGCGGGGCGAGCAATGCGATCCAGGGATAGGCGAAGGCGAGCATCGTCACGCCTCCCCGGCGGCCGGCACGCGATGAGCGCGGACCCAGCCCGACGCCTGCGCGGCGAGAAAACGGCGCTCGGCCGGAGAGGGCATCCGCGGAGCGATGCAACTCGTCGCCAGGAACCTGCGGAGTGCCATCGTGTCGGCGCCCGAGGCGGTCTCCGCCACGAAATCGAGCCACACCTTGCCGGTCAGGGAGGCGACGCGCTCGCGGCCATATTCCACCATCGCGACGCGCTTCATCACCGCCGACAGGCGCCCGGCCATGTCGGGGCCGCCCGCGGCGGCGATCTCGCCGAGTTCCGCGATCGCGGCCCGGCGATAGGCCATGGCGTGGTAATGCCGCCTCGCCCGCCACAGGACGATTCCGAGCACGGCGAGGCCGGCCGCAACGACGATCCAGGTGCCCGCGGCAGGCGGCCAGAAGGAGATCGGGGCCGGCAGCGCGAGATCGCGCAGATGGGCGAGATCGCCCGGATCGCCGCTCATCGCCGCTCTCCGCCCTGGACGGCCGCGGCGCGCCGGTCGAGCCGCTTGCCGATGAGTTCGCGCAGCTGCGTCGCGACATCGCGATCGGTCGCGATCGGCAGGACCGGGATCTCGCGGCGGCGGGAGAGATCGGCGAGCCCGGCCCGCCACGCGGCATGCTCGGCCGCAAAGCGGCGGCGCAGGTCCCGCGCCGAGGAATCGACCTCGATCTGGCCGGCTCCCGAGGCGAAGACCGCCTGCCCGACATCCGGCAGGTCGTGCTCGAGCGGGTCGTGGACATAGATCGACAGGACGTCGTTATGGGCCCAGAGGCGCGTGACGAGCCTCGCCGTGTCCTCGCCGGCGCCGGCCGCGTCCGAGATCAGGCAGACGAGCCAGTCATGGGTGGCGCTGCGAGCCGCGCGCCGCAGCGCCTCGTCGAGCTGCCCCGGCGCGCCGTCGCCGGGCGCCCCGAGAAGCCTGTTCTGACGCACCACCTCCGACAGCACGCGGATGGCGCCCGCGTCGCGGCCCTGCGGCTTGATCTCGACGATCCGCTCATCCCCGAAGACGACCGCGCCGATCCGGTCGCCGAGCGAGGTGACGCGCCAGGCGGCGAGCGCCGCCGCCTCGGCCGCGGCAACCGACTTCATGCAGTGCCGGCTGCCGAAGAACATGCTGCTGCGCTGGTCGACTAGAAGAAGGACCGGCCGGTCGCGCTCCTCGGAATAGACGCGCACATGCGGCGAGCCGAGGCGGGCCGTCGCCCGCCAGTCGATCGAGCGTGTGTCGTCGCCTTCGAAATAGTACCGCAGCTCCTCGAAATTGAGGCCGCGCCCCCGCAGGCGCGAGGCGTGGCGGCCGATGAGAAGGCTGTGGACCGGCTGCCGGGGCAGGAAGCTGAACCCCTTTGCCCGATGCTTCAGCCGCAGCAATTCGTCCAGCGAGACGAAGGCGCGGGCGGACGGCGCGGCCCTCCGCTCCCCCGTGCCGGCCCGCTCGCGCATCGCCGCCATCGCCCGCCCTCACACGGCCACCGCGACCTGCCGGACGATCTCGTCCAGCACGCCGTCGGCGCTCACCCCGTCGGCTCCCGCCTCGTAGCTGAGCGACAGGCGGTGGCGCAGGCAATCATGCGCCACCGCCTGCACATCCTCGGGCGTGACGTAGTCGCGCCCCGCGAGCCAGGCATGGACGCGCGAGCAGCGGTCGAGGGCGAGGGAGCCGCGCGGGCTCGCGCCCACCGCGATCCAGGTCTTCAGCTTGTCGCCGAATTCGGCCGGCCGGCGCGTCGCGGCGATGAGCGCGACGATATAGGTCTCGACGACATCCTTGCTCGACACCCGGTCGATCTCGCGCCCCGCGTCGAAGATCATCTGCTCCCCAATCTTCGCGGGCGCGGGCGAAGCCGGCCCTGAGGACGCGCCGGTCTCCCCGCGGACGAGCCGCATCACCTTCACCTCGTCCGCGTCGGAGGGGTAGTCGATCCGCACATGCATCAGGAAGCGGTCGAGCTGCGCCTCGGGCAGCGGATAGGTTCCCTCCTGCTCGATCGGGTTCTGGGTCGCGAGCACCATGAACAGGCCCGGCAGGTCGTAGCTCTTGCCGGCCACGGTGACACGGCGCTCCTCCATGGCCTCGAGCAGCGCCGATTGCACCTTGGCGGGAGCCCGGTTGATCTCGTCGGCGAGGATGAGGTTGCCGAAGATCGGCCCCTTCCTGAACTCGAACTGCCCGTCGCCGCGCAGGATCTCCCCGCCCGTCACGTCCGAGGGGAGAAGGTCGGGCGTGAACTGGATGCGGCTGAACTCCGATTCCAAGTTCCTCGATAGGCTCTTGATGGCCCGCGTCTTGGCGAGGCCCGGCAGACCCTCCAGCAAGACGTTGCCGTTGGCGAGGAGCGCGATCACGAGCCGCTCGACGACCCGCTCCTGGCCGATGATGTCCCGGTTGATCCGCGCCTCGAGATCGGCGATCGCCCGGCGTGCCGCCGATCCCGTGGCTTCGCTCATCGATTGTCCTTCCATCAGGCACCCCGGACCACGCAGCGGAAGCCGACATGGCTCGTCGAGGTATCGATCGGCTCGGCATGGCGCGCCGCCGGCCGGTAGCGCTTGCAATAGTTCGGCGCGCACAGATGCGAGCCGCCCTTGAGGACCTTGCGCGGGATGCGGATCGCCGGCTGGCGCGGATCGTAGCTGTCCGCCTCCGGGCCGCCGCGCGGGTTCTGCGGCACGCAGCAGGCTTTCGGCGCATCGGCCGGGTGGCGGGTGGACCAGAAGTCGGAGGTCCATTCCCAGACATTGCCGATCATGTCGTGGAGCCCGTAGCCGTTCGGAGGAAAGGCCCGAACCGGCGAGGTGCGGGCATAGCCGTCCGCCTCGGTGTTCTCGTGCGGGAAATTGCCCTGCCAGGTATTGGCCATGTGCCGCCCGCCCGGCGTCAGCTCCTCGCCCCAGGCGAATTCGGCATCGTCGAGGCCCCCGCGCGCGGCGAATTCCCATTCCGCCTCGGTCGGCAGGCTCTTGCCCGCCCAGGCCGCATAGGCTTCGGCGTCCCGATAGGCCACATGCACCACGGGATGATCGTCGAGCCCCTTGATCGAGGAGCCGGGGCCATAGGGCTTGCGCCACGTCGCTCCGAACCGGAACGTCCACCATTGCGACCAGCCGCGCAGGTCCACGGGATAGGGCGGCGGATCGAAGACCAGCGAGCCCGCCCGCAGCATGTGCGGCAAGGCGCCGGGATAGTCCTTCGGATCGGGAGGGATCTCGGCGAAGGTGACGTGGCCCGTCGCCCGGACGAAGGCCCGGAACTGGGCGTTGGTGACGGGCGTCTCGTCCATCAGGAAGCCGTCCACCTCCACGCGATGGCTCGGCGCCTCCTCGGAATAGTGATGGTCCGACCCCATGCGGAAGGTCCCGCCGGGAATGCGGATCATCCCATCCTGCGCCGCGGACCTGTCGAGCAACGCTTGTCCAGCCATGTCAGGAACCCTCCGCTCCCTTTCGGCGCCGATGGGCCGCCACCGCGGCCCATTTTGCACCGATCCTGTTCAGGGCGGGAACCCTTGGCGTGTCAGACGGAGATGATCCCGCCGCCCGTGAGGCGGCGGGATGGGGAGGATGCTATTTCGCCGCCCCTGGCGCCTTGTCGAGCGAACTCATGAGGGCCGCGACCATCTGATCGATGCTGAAGCTCGCCGGGCGCTGGCTCGGCGGATACTCCTTGAAGGTGTTCAGGAACGGAGCGACCTTCCAGACGCCGTATTGGAACAGATAGGCGTTCTTCGTGGTCCAGTCGTAATACTGGTCGGAGACCGAATCGGCCCGCTCCATCGGGTCCATGCGCAGGTTGAAGATTTTCGGAGCCCTCAGGCAGGTGAAGGGATTGGCCCAGACCTGGAAGCCCCCGGGCTGGCGCTGCTCGCAGAACACGACCTTCCAATCGTCGTAGCGATACGCGACCAGCTCGCCGTCGTCGTTGAAGTAGATGAACTCGTTGCGGGCCGATTTCGGCTGCTGGCCGGTCAGGTAGGGAAGCTGGTTGTAGCCGTCCAGATGCACCTTCGCCTGCTTGTTGCCGAGGCTCGTGCCGCGGAGAAGACGTTCCTTGACCGTCGTGTCGCCGGCGGCGGCGAGGAGAGTCGGGAACCAGTCGAGGCCGGAGATCATCTCGTTGGAGACCTCCCCGGCCTTGATCTTGCCGGGCCAGCGGATGATCGCGGGCACGCGGAAGGCGCCCTCCCAGTTGGTGTTCTTCTCGCTGCGGAACTGGGTCGTCGCGGCATCGGGCCAGGAGAACTGGTTCGGCCCGTTATCGGTGGTGTAGATGACGATCGTGTTGTCGGCCACGCCGAGATCGTCGAGCGTCTTCAGGAGCTTGCCGACATCCTCGTCGTGCTCCAGCATGCCGTCGGCATAGTCGTTCCCCGGCATGCCGCTTCGCCCCTTCATCGAATCGCGGACATGCGTGAAGAGATGCATGCGGGTGGTGTTCATCCAGGTGAAGAACGGCTTCTTGGCCTTCACCTGGCGCTGCATGAAGTCGATCGCCGCGCCCGTCGTCTCGTCGTCGATCGTCTCCATCCGCTTCTTGGTCAGCGGGCCCGTATCCTCGATCTTGCCGTCCGCCGAGGACTTGATGACGCCGCGCGGAGAATTCTGCTTGACGAATTCGGCGTCCTGCTTGGGATAATAGGGCCTTTCGGGCTCTTCCTCGGCGTTGAGGTGATAGAGGTTGCCGAAGAACTCGTCGAAGCCGTGCTTCGTCGGCAGGTATTCGTCGCGGTCGCCGAGATGGTTCTTGCCGAACTGCCCGGTCGCGTAGCCGAGGGGCTTGAGAGCCTCCGCGATGGTCACGTCACGGTCCTGCAACCCCACGGTCGCGCCGGGGATGCCGACCTTGCACAGACCCGTCCGCAGGCAGACCTGCCCGGTGATGAAGGTCGCCCGGCCCGCCGTGCAGCTGTTCTCCGCGTAATAGTCGGTGAACATCATGCCTTCATTGGCGATCCGGTCGATATTGGGCGTCCTGTAGCCGACCACGCCCCGTCCATAGGCGCTGACATTGGTCTGGCCGATATCGTCGCCGAAGATCACGAGGATGTTCGGCTTCGTCGCGGGCGCCGTCTGGGCCTGCACCGCCTTGGTGGAGACGCCCAGCGATAGCGCCAGGGCCGCCGCCGCAAGAATCCTGCGCGTTTTCAAAGCATGTCTCCCTGTTATTATCTGAGCCGAATACGCGATACAACGTCACGTCGAGTTGGAATACTAGAGCCGTTCCGCTTCGAGTGGAAGCGGCTTTCTTCTTTTATCCCGTTACATTTTCGCTGACGCGATCCTCGGGTTCTTCACCTGTGCCGGGGCCGCCTCACGCGAAAATGCTCCAGCGCCTCCATGAGCAAGGAAATTGTTGCACGATCTTCGGCGATGCTTCAATGGCGGTTGAGGGGTTGGCTCTTGCGCATGATCACCGGCTCGAGGGGAACACCGTCTTCCAGTCCGCCTTCATGTCGACGATCGTCCACCCCCTGGTCCTCCCCTCGTCGAGCTGGCCGAAGCTGGAGTTGCGATCGTAAGCCCATTCGCGCTCGGCATCCGTGTGGTGGAGGATGAGGGCGAGCCGGGGCCCCGCGCCCGCGGCGGCATATTGCAGCATCTGCAGGTCGCCGTCGGAATTGCCGAAGGCCAGTATCGGGCGCCGGCCGATGAAGCGGTTGATGCCCACGGGCTTGCCTGCCCCGTCGTTGACGAACTCGACCTTCGGCTCCTTGAACAGATCGGGCTTTCCGACCCTCTAACCGATCGCCGGATCGATGCCGCCGACCGTGAGCCCGGCAGTCCGCCGACACATCGAGGTCGAGCGAGGGCATGGTTTCAGAGCGGCAAGCTGAAGGCGCCCCTGCCACCAAGCATCGCCGCGAGCAGCAACGAGACCGGGCACCGCACGACCTTCAGTTTTCTCAAATCGGCCTCCCGCGACGATCGACGGAGAATATATGAGCGATTTCCGGGTCGATCTGTGCAGATCCTGCCAAATTCCATCGCCCCATGAATTATTTTGAATGCTTGGAAGCCGGTGGTTTTGCTGGCAAAATGCGCTTTCTTTCCCATGCTGGGACAAATACCCGTCTGTCGAGGAACAAGGTCGAATGGGCAATCGGCATTCCGCCGAGGTGCCACGGGCACCCATGAGCACCCCGCCGCCGACGGCGCCGCTCCTGAATCGCATCTCTCAGCTCGAAGACCTCCACAATGCCGTGCTGGGTGCGGGTCTCACTGCCACCCAGCTGTCGCGCGCGCCCGTCACGGGCTCCATTATCCTGTCCAGCCATAAGGGCCTTGCCCTCAGCTCGGCCAGCATCGGGGGGCGCATCGCCCTCGCGGGAGTATTGTCGAAAGATCTGGTCACCTTCGGTCTTGGCGTCCATCTGAAACCGGGCAGCCGCCAATGGCTGAGGGAAGTTCAGACGGGGGAAGTCGCGGCTTTCCTGCCGGGCGACGATCATGACGCTCTCTATGCCCCGGGTTCCCTCTATGCGACGGTGGGCGTTTCGCCGGAACGGATCGAGGAGCGCGCTGCCCAGCTCGACATCGTGCTGAACTCTTCCGCGCTGGGGACCGGCGTCCATGCCCGGCCGCTATCGCACGAGTTGCTGACGCAATTCCAGCGGGAATACATGCGGCTTCACACGGATCCATCGGTCCGCGCCTCCCATTTCAACCTGTGCGGACAGCGGCTCCTGGATGCGTTTTTGCTGCATTTCGGATGCCAGTTGCGCGCGCGCCTGGGGCTCTGCGCTCCGGGCAGGCGGGAGCGCGTGGTCGCCCGCGCGTGCCTTCATCCATGAGAGCCTGAGCCAGCCGCTCTCCGTGGAGAGGATCGCCGCGGCCGCCTCGCCCCCGCACCGCACCTTTCAGGAGGTTCTCGACGAGACGCCCTATTCCTACGTCCTCAAGCTGAGGCTCCACCGGATCCGCCACGTCCTCGTCTCGGACGCCGAACTCTCCTGCACAATTGCCTCTATCGCAAATTTGTGGGGCATCACCGAACTCGGACGCTTCGCCGGTCATTACCAGGAGCTTTTCGGGGAACTCCCCTCCGAAACCCGCATGCGGTGCCGGAGGCTGCTGCAATCGACTGATACATATACCTGATGCCAGATTTCGACGCGGATTTCAGCGTCGGCGCATGCCGGCTGCATCATGCTCCGATGCCAGTTGCGATCGCCGGCTTCCGACGCATCGCAACCGGGAGCGCCCTCATTCGAGCCTTGACGGCAATTCGCCCGGCAGGGCCTACACGGGGCGCAAAGGGTGGCGGTAGCCGCAGTCTCAACCGAGACGACTATCCCGGAGGCGTCGGGGCTGCATCTCCTGCCGCTGGCTCGCTTCACCCAAACCTCAAGGCCAGCTCGATCGCAACGTAGGCCTCAAAACCAATGGGCCTCCGGACATCCCGGAGCGGTTCAATCCACACTAGACAGCAGCGGGGGCCTTGGGCTTGCCCCGTGGCTTGCTTGCAACGCCCGCCTATCGAATTGCGATCCAGGCACCTCGGCGATTGACGGCTTCCAAGGTTAACGGATTGTAAGAAACGACGGTTCCCTTCGGGGATTGAATGGGAACGCGGTGAGGGCTCGCCCGAATCCGCGGCTGCCCCCGCAACTGTGAGCGGTGAGCCTCTCGCCACGATGCCACTGGGTCCTCGGCCCGGGAAGGCGGCGAAAGGCGGCGACCCGCGAGCCAGGAGACCTGCCGTCAGCCGTGGTCACGCGCGAGCACGATCGGGCGGGGTGTCCCGATCGTAGGCGAACCGGCTGCTCAGGCAGCCGGGGCTTCGTTCGCGGTGACGTACCACCGTTCGTCCGAGGCCCATCGTGATATTCCCTCAATCATCGAGCCGGGGCGCTGCGCTCGGCGCCGTGTCGCTCGCCGCCTTGCTCGCCCACGCGGCCGGTCCGGCCGAGGCGCAGCAGGGAGAACTGCCCCCCGTCGTGGTTCAACAGCCGCGGACGACGCCGAAGACACGGCGGGTTGAAGCGCAGGCGCCGCGAAGCGCGGCCGCGCCCTCACGCGCCTCCCGTCCGGCGCGCCGCGGCGCGCCCGGCCTCTCCTCGCGTTCGGCCGCGAGCGCGCCGCCCTCCCCCACTCCGGCGGCCGCCGCAGCACCGGTTCCGGCTCCCGGGGAGCGGGGCTACACGGCGTCCCCGACCGGCCTGAACCTCGGAACGCCGTCCCGCACCGGAAGCCGGCTCGGCCTCACCCCGTTCCAGACGCCGGCCGCGGTCGAGATCATTCCAGGCCAGAAGATCCAGGAGCGCGGCCAGAACACGATCCAGGAGGCGATCACCCAGAACGCCACGGGCATCACGAATATCGGCTCGCCCGGGAACGGCTTCCAGGCCTATACCTCGCGCGGCTTCTCAGGGGTCGGCTCGATCATGACCCTCTATGACGGCACGCGCACCTATATCGGCTCGGGCACGCTGACCTTCCCCTTCGACACCTGGAACGTCGACCGGATCGAGGTGCTGCGCGGGCCGGCCTCCGTCCTCTACGGCGAGGGCTCCATCGGCGGCGCGATCAACATCGTGCCGAAGAAGCCGACTTTCGTCTCCGTCAACGAGATGCGGGCGGCCTACGGCTCAGACGGCACGAAGCGTCTCGCGCTCGACAGCGGCGGGGCGATCAGCCAGGATGTCGCCTACCGGCTGAACATCAGCGGCAACCAGGCCGACGGCTGGCTCAAGCCGAACGGCGGGTTCAGGAACCTCGCCGTTTCCGGTGCGCTGCTCTGGCAGGTGAACCCGGACTTCTCCCTCACCCTCTCGCACGATTACGGCTACAACGAGCCTCTGGCCTATTTCGGCTCGCCGCTCGTGAACGGGCGGGTGCCGAGGAACCTGCGCAAGACGAACTTCAACGTCTCCGACAACATGGTCGCCTTCAGCGACAACATCACTCAGCTCAAGGCCGAGTGGAGCATCACGCCGGACATCACCTTGCGCAACACCGCCTATCGCCTGACCTCGGACAGGCACTGGCGGGACACGGAGACCTACGCCTACCAGCCGCTGACGGGGCTGCTCCGGCGCTCGGACTACATCGAGATCTATCATACGCAGGAGCAGATCGGGAACCGCTTCGACGCCACCTGGAAGAGCGATGTCTTCGACATGAAGAACACCTTCCTCATCGGCTTCGACGTCAACCACATCGACTTCAAGAACACCAGCAATTCGCCCTATCTCGGAACGAGCTACGTCAATCCCTATTTCTTCGATCCGGGAACGTTCATCCATGCATCCCCGACGCTGCCGAGCTTGATGACGACGACCAACCAAGCCTCGGTCTTCGCCGAGAACCGCATCGAGCTGACGGACCAGTTCGCCATCATCGGGGGCCTGCGCTACGAGGCGCCCCAGATGCGGCGCAGGGATCCCCGCAACCCGGCCAACAGCTTCGAGACCGATTTCGAGGCCCTGACCTGGCGCGCCGGCGCGGTCTACAACCCGCTCCCGGAGACGGCGCTGTTTGTGCAATACGCGACAGGCGTCGATCCGATCGGCAACCTCATCTCGCTTTCGATGGCCCAGAAGGACCTGCGCCTCACGACCGGGCAGCAGGTCGAGGGCGGCGTCAAGCAGAAGCTGTTCGGCGATTTCCTCGAATTCACGCTGGCGGGCTACCACATCCAGAAGGACAACCTGCAAACGGTGCTGCCGGACAATCCGACGCTCTCGGTCCAGGTGGGGCAGCAATCCTCGACGGGGTTCGAGGCTTTCGCCTCGATGAAGCTGCTGGAGACGCTGCGCCTCGAGGGCAACCTCGCCCTGCTCAAGGCGCAATATGACGACTTCTCGCAGACGGTCGCCGGCCGCGTCGTGTCCTACAGGGGCAATCGGCCCGTGGACGTGCCGAACGAGGTCGCCAATCTCTGGGTCTCCTGGGCCTTCTGGCCACGCTGGGAAGCGCGGGTCGGCGTGCAATATGTCGGCGCGACCTTCAGCGACGCCGCCAACACGCTCAAGCGTCCCGCCTACACGATCCTCAATGCCAGCCTCGACTACCGCGTGACCGACAATTCCAAGCTCAGCATCCGCGGCTACAACCTCACGGACGAGGTCTATGCCGTGCGCGGCAGCTCGAACACCTGGGTTCTCGGCCGCCCGCGCTCGGTCGAGGTCGCCTGCGCGATCACGTTCTGATGGGGCGCCTGACGGGTGCGTACGCGATGCCGGCCGTCGTGATCGAGGGCCTCGCCTGCCACTATGGCGAGACCGAGGTGCTGCGCGGCATCGACCTCGCCGTGGGCGCGGGCGAGTTCGTCGGCATCCTCGGGCCGAACGGCTGCGGAAAGACGACGCTGCTGCGCACCGTGGCGGGGCTGCACGCCCCGGCGGCGGGGCGCGTCCTGGTCATAGGCGAGGATGTGCGGAGCCTCGCCCCCGCCACCCTGGCCCGTCGTCTCGCCATGCAGGCCCAGGACAGTCCCAACATGCTCGGCTATAGCGTCCGAGACGTCGTCGGCCTCGGACGACTTGCCCATCGGACCAGCCTCTTCGCGGGCCGCGAGCGGGACGACGAGAGCGTCGTGGCGAAAAGCCTCGCCGCTCTCGACATCGCGAACCTGTCCGAGCGCGCCGTCGAGACCTTGTCCGGCGGCGAGCGCCAGCGCGTGACGATCGCCCGGGCCCTGGCGCAGGAGCCGCGGGTTCTGCTCCTCGACGAGCCCACCAATCATCTCGACATCCGCCACCGTTTCGCGGTGATGGAGCGGGTGCGCGGGCTCGCCGTCACGGTGATCGCGACATTGCACGACATCGAATTCGCGGCCCGCATCTGCGACCGCCTGATCGTCCTCGGCGGAGGCCGCATCGCGGCGGACGGGCCGCCCGAGCAGGCTCTTACGCCGGACGTGATCGCCGCCGTCTGGAACGTCCGCGCCGAAATCGATCACCATCCCGTGACAGGACAGATGCGCATCGACCTTCAGCCGCTTCGGGAATCGTCCCGTGCATAGAGGCGCAATTTGGCTGGGCGCTTTCGCCCTCGCTTTCGCGTTTCGGCCCGCCATCGCCCAGACCTATCCGGTCGAGATCCGCAGTTGCGCCGATCCCGTCACCTTCGACGGTCCCCCGCGGCGGGCGCTCGTGAACGACTCCAACATGGTGCAGACGATCCTGGACCTCGGCCTCGCGGACAGGGTCGTGGGCGTCTCCGGCATCAAGGGCGTCGAGCGCCATCTCGTCGGCAGGCCCGAGGACATCGCCCGCCTGCCGCAATTCGTCGATCGCTATCCCTCGCTCGAGGCGATCCTGGGCCAGAATCCCGATTTCATGTTCGCGGGCTGGAACTACGGCTTTCGGAACACGACCGGGGTGACGCCGGAGGCGCTCGCCGCGTTCGGCGTCAAGAGCTACGTGCTGCGCGAGAGCTGCATCCGCATCGGCCAGCGCGAGCCGATCTCGATGGAAACGCTTTACGCGGACATCTCGGCGCTCGGAGCCATCTTCGGCATCCGCGAGCGCGCGGAGGCCATGATCGCGTCGCTGAAGGCCCGCGTCGCGGCGGTCGAGGAGCGGCTTCGCGACGTATCCGTCCGTCCCCGCGTGATGTATTGCGACGATTGCTACCGGGCGACCCCGCCTCTCTCGGTCGGGCGCGAGGGCATGACGGCGCTCCTCATGCGCCTCGCCGGCGGCCAAAACATCTTCGACGACATCGCCGACAGCTATGTTTGGGTGAGTTGGGAAGAGGTCGCCCGGCGGGACCCGCAATGGATCATCGTCAACGACCACCGCATTCCGGTCGAGCAGACCATCGCGCATCTGACGAGCGATCCCGAGCTTTCCCATGTCGAGGCGATCCGCAAGCGCCGGTTCATTCCCCTGACCTATGCCGAGCAGACCCCTTCGACCCGCAGCGTCGACGGGCTGGAAAAGTTCGCGCGCGCCCTTCATCCGGAACGGTTTGCCGGCGGGAGCGCGCAGTGAGGGCGGCCCGATTGTCGAGGGGCGGCCTGTGGCTGCTCTGCTGCGGGCTGCTTGCGCTTCTCGCCGCCTCGGGCGTCGCGGCATTCGGGTTCGGGGCGGCCCGCATCCCCGTCTCGCACGTCTTCGCCATCGTGGCCGACGCACTTGGCCTCGGAAGCGGGACGCGGAACTGGACTCCGGCGGAGCGCAACATCGTCATGGAATTGCGTGTCCCCCGCGTCCTTCTGGGGGCCGCCGCGGGAGCGGGCCTCGCCGCCGTCGGCGCCGTGCTGCAGGTCCTGACCCGCAATCCGCTGGCCGACCCCTATCTCTTCGGCGTCTCGGCCGGGGCGGGCCTGGGGGCGGTGGTCGTCATCCTCTATGCCGGGAGCCTCGCGGGGCCGCTGACGCTGCCGGGCGCGGCCTTCCTCGGGGCTCTCCTGGCCATGGCGCTCGTCTTCGCGGCGGCGCGCGGACGGCAGGGAGCGCCGACCAGCGAGCGCCTGATCCTGACCGGCGTGGCCGTCGCCTTCGTGCTGCATGCGGCCACGAATTTCCTGATCACGACCTCGCTCGACCGGGGCGCCGACGCGGTGATGTTCTGGATGATGGGCGGGCTCGGCGCCGCCAGATGGTCGAGCGTTCCGGTCCCGCTCGCCCTGAGCTGCGCCGGGATCGTCTGGCTCATGCTGCGCGCCGCCTCCGTCAACGCCCTCGCCTTCGGGGACGATACGGCCCGGACCCTCGGGATCGATCCCGTCCGCCTTCGCGCCGAGATGTTCGTGGTCACGGCGCTGATGACCGGGGCGATCGTCGCGATGAGCGGCGGCATCGGCTTCGTGGGATTGGTGATGCCGCATATCGTGCGGCTGCTGGCCGGCGGCGACCTGAGGCGCCTCCTGCCCCTCTCCGGGCTTTTCGGGGCGCTCTTCCTGGTCTGGATCGACGTTCTCGCCCGCAGCGCCTTCGCGCCGCGCGAGATTCCCCTCGGCGTGGTGACGGCAGCGATCGGGGGCGCCTTCTTCCTTTGGCTGATGCGCAGGAGACGGGAACCGTGAACGGGGACTCGGAATCGGGAGCGGTCGTGCTCTATGGCCGCGCTTCCTTCGACAGGACGCAGGCACTCGCCGCCATCGCGGCGCGGCTCGGGCCCAGGCTCGGCGAGGCAGCGCTCGACCTGGCCCAGGCGGCCGCCGCCTGTCTGGCGGGGCCTTCGTCGGACGTCACGGAGACGCCGCCGAGCCTCGGCAAGCCGGGATGGTCGAAAATCCCGGAACACGGCCGGCAATTGTTCTTCTGCGTCGGCGCCCGCTGCCTGCATCGGTCGGCGGAGCCCCTCTGGCAGCACCTGCGCGCGCGAATGAAGGAGCACCGCTCGCTGGCCGCCGGCCCCCACCGTGTGATGTGCGCGCGGACGAGTTGCCTCTATCCTTGCAATCTCGGACCGCTGATGACGGTGCACCCGGAAGGCGTCTGGTATGGCGCGCTCGACCGTGCGGCGCTCGATCGGATCGTCGACGAGCACTTGCTGGGGGACGAGCCCGTCGAGGATCACATCGTTCACGTCACGCAGCCGCCATCGCCGTAGGGGCCTGCGCCCGACACAACCGAACGGCGCCTGACAGCCTCCGGGAACGGAGGTCAACCGCGTCTCAAGGCCCCGATATCGTGACGGTCTCCGGGCATGCGGGCCGCCTCGGCGAAGATGGCCTTGACGATCGCGCGTTCCCGCTCGCTCTTCAGGCAGGCGATGTAGTCCATGGTCACGAGTTCGTCGTTCTCGATCGGAATGGCGCGGACGCGGCTCGAGGCCAACGCCTCGAGTTCCCAGACGATTCCACAACCGAGCCCGACCGCCACCGCTTCGATGAGGGCCTCGCGGCTCCCGAGTTCCAGCACCTTGCGGGGCTTGACCTTGTGCCGCGCCAAGGCGGCATCGACGAGAGCCTGCGTGGTCGAGCCGTCCTCGCGGCCGATCATGGCCTCCCCTTCCAGCTCCGCCAGCGCCACGACGTCCCGGCCGGCGAGGCGATGGTCGTGGGACGTGATGAGAAGCCCGCGATGGGTCCAGAGCGGAACGGCATGGACGCGCGGGTGATCGGCGATCAGCGGGAGGATACCCACATCGACGTGCCGATCGAGGAGCCGCTGCCGCACGAACTGCGTGTTGCCCATCGAGACCGACAGGCGGACGCGCGGATGCCGCGCCAGGAACTGGGCGAACAGGCCCATGACGATGTGCGGCCCGTCGACCGCGAGACGCAACTCGCCGCTCTGCACCTCGCTGGAGGTCGCGAGGGTGTCGTCGATCATCTCCTCGAGACTGGCGAGCTGGCGCGACAGCGTGAACAGCCGCTCACCCGCCTCCGTCAGCTTCACGCCCCGCCCGTCGCGATGGAGCAGCTTCAGCCCGTGCCGCTCCTCAAGCGCCCTCACCTGGATCGTGAGCGCGGGCTGGGTCAGCCCGAGCACCTCGGCCGCCCGGGAAAAGCTCCCCTCTCGCGCGACGGCGTCGAAGGCCCGGATTTGGGTATAGATCATCGACCGCCGCTCCTCCGGCGAGGTATAAATCCTTCTCGATTGCCTCTCAACATTTCTAATTTGTCTTATAGCCGGACGACCGGGATCATCCGGTCATGTGGGAAGCCGACCTCGCCCGAACCTCCGTCACGCTCGAGGGCGCGATCGCCTCCGCGCACGCGCAGCAGGAGCGCAGCATCGGCAGGCTCGCCGAATGGGTGCGCATCCCCTCCCTGACGGGCGAGGAAGGAGCCGCCCAGGCGCATATGCGCGCATGGATGGAGGCGGCGGGCGCCGATATCCACCAATCCGAACCCGACGTCGAAGCGATGTTCGCGGCCTACCCGGACGTCGCGCAATATCCGACGCATTGGCAGCACGATCTCATCCTGCCCTATGCCGACCTTCCCAGCTTCGCCGCTCTCCAGGCAAGCGGCCTCTCGAACGTGCTCAATTACGACGGCCGGCCGAACCTCGTCGGGACTTGGCGGGGCGAGGGCGGCGGGCGCTCGCTGATCCTGAACGGCCATGTCGACACGGTGACGGTCGAGCCCCGCGCGGCCTGGACGCGCGATCCCTTTGGGGCCGAGATCGTGGACGGCCTGATGTACGGCCGAGGCACTTCGGACATGAAGGGCGGCGTCATGGCGGCCCTGATGGCCGTCACCTATCTGCGCGAAGCCGGCATCCGGCTGCGCGGGGATGTCAGCCTGCAATCCGTGGTCAACGAGGAGCATGCCGGAAACGGCACGCTCGATCTGGTCCGCCGCGGCTTCCGGGCGGATGCGGCGGTCGTTCTCGAGCCGACCAGCAACACGATCGCCGTCTCGCATCCGGGCGGCCTCTATTGGCAGGTCTCCCTCACGGGCGTTCCGCGCTCGCCCGGCGCACGCTGGAACGGCACGGAACTCGAAGGGCTCGGCGCGATCGACGCTCTTCCGCCCGTCATCGAGGCACTGCTGGCGCTGGAAGCACGCTACAATGCCGGCACGCCCCGATGCCAGAAGGCCCCCTTCGCGCTGACGATCGGCCGCGTGTCCGGGGGGCATTACGAGACGTCGAGCGCCGCGGAGGCGCAGCTCAAGGGCGGCGCCTATTTCGCCCCCTCGCTCGGCAGCGTGACCGACGTGATGGCGAATTTCCGCGACGCCATCACCGAAGCCAACCGCACCGATCCGCGGCTCCGGCGCCATCCGGCCAAGCTCGAATTCCTGCACCATGACGACGCCACCGCCCAAGGCGTGGATCACGAGATCGCCCGCGTCATGGGCGCAGTCCTGGCGGGGCGGGGTGCCGACGGCATCGCCCACCAGGGGCATTTCTGCTGTGACATGCGCCATCTCGTGAACCAGGGCGGCATCCCGAGCATCGTCTTCGGGCCGGGCTCCATCGCGCAGGCGCACAAGCCCGACGAGCATATTCCGGTCGCCGATTACGTCGCGGCGATCGAGCACCTCATGGCCTTCATCGCCGAATGGTGTGGCGTCGCCTGAGCGTCACACCGCCCAACTACCACCGCCGGACGAGAGAGGATTCGAGAATGCGCATCAAGACCCTCACGGCCCTCAGGGCCACCCTCCTCGCGGCACCCGCCGCCCTCGCATTCGCCGGCGCGGCCGAGGCCCAAAGCTGTCCGAAGACCGGCGGCACGCTCACCTATGCCTACAGCCTCGAGCCGAGCGCGCTGTCGACCATCGCGACCTCCGCCGTGCCGGTCGCGCTCGTCGCGACGAAGATCTACGAGAGCCTGCTCAATTACGAAGGGCCGTCGCTGGAGCCGAAGCCCGGCCTCGCCGAATCCTGGACGATCTCTCCCGACAAGAAGACCTATACCTTCAAGCTCCGCCCGAACGTGAAATGGCATGACGGCAAGCCCTTCACGGCCGAGGACGTGAAGTTCTCGGTCGAGAAGATCGTGAAGCCCTACCATTCCCGCGGCCACGCGTATTTCGGCGAGTTGCAGGACATCGCGACGCCCGATCCGCTGACCGTGGTCTTCACGCTGAAGAAGCCGGTCCCCTATTTCATGAACGTCTTCCAGGCCGGCGAGACGCCGATCCTGCCGGCCCACGCCTTCGCCGGGGTGGACATGAGCACCGCCGCCTCGGTCCGCGGCGCCGAGATCATGCAGAAGCCGATCGGCACCGGCCCCTTCCGCTTCAAGGAATGGCAGAAGGGCAGCTACATCGCCCTCGAGCGCAACAAGGATTACTGGCTCGCGGGCTTCCCCTGCCTCGACGGCATCATCGTGCGGATGATCCCGGACGGCGCCGCGCGCGCCATCGCAGTCGAGACCGGCGAGGTCGATCTCGTGCCGATGAGCGGGCTGCCGGAGGCCGAGGTGCAGCGCCTCGCCTCCTCGCCCAAGCTCGAAACCTCGACCGCCGGCAGCGAGGCGCTCGGGCCGAACATGTGGCTCGAGGTGAACATGCGCGAGAAGCCCTTGCAGGACCTCAGGGTCCGCCAGGCCATCAGCATGGCGCTCAACCGCGAGCGGATCGCCGACGTCATCTGGTACGGCCAGGGCAAGCCCGCGCGCGGGCCGATCGTGAGCACCGGCGCGTTCTTCAACAAGAGCCTGCCGGCCTACGAGTACAACCCGGCCAAGGCGGGCAAGCTGCTCGACGAGGCGGGCTATCCGCGCGGCGCGGGCAATATCCGCTTCAAGCTGACGCAGAACTTCCTGCCTTACGGCGAGAACTGGGTCCGCCTCGCCGAATACGTCCGCCAGGAACTCGGCAAGATCGGCATCCCGGTGGAGACGAAGAGCGCGGATCTCGGCGGCTGGCTGAAGACCATCTACACCGACTGGAACTTCGACCTCACCAGCACCTTCTCGCACAATTATTCCGATCCCTCGATCGGCGTCGAGCGGACCTTCAGCTCCGCCTTCATCAAGAAGGGCGCCACCTTCACCAACTCGATGGGCTATGTGAACCCGCGCGTCGACGAGCTGTTCGCCAAGGCCGCGATCGAGACCGACCCGGCCGAGCGGCGCAAGCAGTTCGACGAGTTGCAGGAGATCCTCCACCACGACCTTCCGGTCATCTTCCTGATGGAGCCGTCCTACACCCATGTCTGGAACAGGCGCGTCCACGGCCTGATCACGAACGGCATCTCCATGTATTCGCCCTGGGCTGCGGTCTGGAAGGACTGAGCGGGGCGGACGGAACCGGAGCAACCGCGATGAAGCCTCTCCTGTTCGTCCTCGGGCGCGCGGCGCGGGTAATCCCGAGCATCCTCGGCATCGCGGTGCTGAACTTCGTCCTGATCCACATGGCTCCCGGCGACGCGGCCGATATCATCGCCGCGCAATCGGGAGGCGGCACGGGCGAATATGTCGAGGAGCTGCGCCGCTCCTTCGGCCTCGACAAGCCGCTCTGGCAGCAATTCCTGATCTATCTCGGCAAGCTCCTCACCTTCGATCTCGGCATGTCGAACGTGCAGCAGCGGCCGGTCCTGTCCCTGATCGCGGACCGGATTCCCGCGACCGTCCTCCTGATGCTGACGGCGATCGTGATCGCGACGCTGCTCGGCATCCTCTTCGGCATGATCGCGGCCATGCGCCATCGCAAATGGCTGGACGGCGTGATCTCGATCCTCGCCCTGCTCGTCTACGCGACGCCGCAATTCTGGCTGGGCCTGATGCTGATCGTTCTTTTCTCGGTGACGCTCGGCGTCCTGCCCTCGGGGGGCATGATGACGATCGGCGTCGAGATGGCCTGGCCGGAGCGCCTCCTCGACATCGCCCGCCATCTCGCGCTTCCGGCTCTCACGCTCGGCCTGTTCTACGTCGCGCTCTACACGCGCCTGATGCGGGCCTCGATGCTCGAAGTCTATACCTTCGACTTCATCACCACGGCCCGCGCCAAGGGGGTCTCGGAGGCCAAGGTCGGCTTCGTCCACGCCGCCGCCAATGCGCTTCTGCCGGTCGTCACCATGGCCGGCATCCAGGTCGGCCACATGCTCGGCGGCTCGATCCTGATCGAGACGGTGTTCGGCTGGCCCGGCCTCGGACGCCTTCTCTTCGACGCGCTCCAGCGGCGCGACCTGAACCTCCTACTCGGCATCCTGTTCATCTCCTCCATCCTGGTCGTGGCGGCGAACCTCCTCGTGGACCTGCTCTACGGCGTCCTCGACCCGAGGATGGCGAAATGAGCGCGCTCGCGGATTTCTGGCGCCGCTTCCGCCGCAATTCCGCGGCCGTCATCGGGCTCGTCTTTCTCGTGCTGATCGTCGCGGTCGCGATCTTCGGGCCGCTGCTCTATTCCGTCGATCCCTACGACATGATCGGCCGGCCCTCGCAGCCGCCCTCCCCGCGCTTCCCGCTCGGGACGGACGTCTCCGGCCGGGATATCCTGGCCGGGCTGATCGGGGGCGCCCGCGTCTCGCTGCTGATCGGGCTCGTCGCGAGCCTCGGAGCGACGGTGCTGGGCGTCGCCGTGGGGGCGCTGGCCGGCTACCGGGGCGGCTGGCTCGACACGTTCCTGATGCGGCTGACGGATTTCTTCCTGACGATCCCGTCCTTCGTGCTCGCCGTCGTCATCATCGCCATCTTCAGCCCGTCGATCGTGACGGTCACGGGCGCGATCGCCATCGTCTCCTGGCCGCCCGTCGCCCGGCTCGCCCGCGCGGAGTTCATGGCGCAGCGCGACCGCGAATACGTCCAGGCTTGCCGGGCGCTCGGGATGTCCAACCTCGAGATCGCTCTCCGCCAGATCCTGCCCAACGCGCTTCCGCCGGTCATCGTGGTGTCGAGCCTGCTCGTCGCCACCTCGATCCTGACGGAATCCGGGCTCTCGTTCCTCGGCCTCGCCGATCCCGACCTCATATCGTGGGGCTACATGATCGGCGTCGGCCGCACCGTCTTGCGCACCGCCTGGTGGATGTCCGCCATCCCGGGAGCCGCGATCCTGGTCACGGTGCTCTGCATCAACCTCGTCGGCGAAGGCTTGAACGACGCCCTCAATCCGAGGCTGCAACAGCGATGACGAGTCCCGCCTCCCAGCCGGTTCTCGCCGTCGAGGACCTCGGCGTCGAGTTTCCGACGAGCCGCGGCGCCGTGAAGGCGGTGAGCGGCCTCTCCTTCTCGCTCGGCGCGGGCGAGACCCTGGCGATCGTCGGGGAATCGGGCTGCGGGAAAAGCACGGCGGCCATGTCGATCCTCGGCCTCCTGGCCATGCGCGGCCCCTGCCGCGTCACCGGGCGCGTGCTGCTCGAAGGCCGCGACCTCATGGCCCTGTCGCCGCGCGCGATGCGCGAGGTGCGCGGGCGCGGCATCGGCATGATCTTCCAGGACCCGATGATGGCGCTCAATCCGGTCTTCACGATCGGCTGGCAGATCGCGGAATCGCTCCGCATCCACCAGGGGCTCTCGGCCGGCGCCGCCCACAAGCGCGCGATCGAGCTGCTCGACCTCGTCGGCATCCCCTCGCCTGCGGAGCGCTGCGACCAATATCCGCACAACCTGTCGGGCGGCATGCGCCAGCGCGTCATGATCGCCATCGCCCTCGCCTGCCAGCCGAAGGTCCTGATCGCCGACGAGCCGACGACGGCCCTGGACGTCACCATCCAGGCGCAGGTCCTAGCGCTGATCCAGCGGCTCAAGCGGGAACTCGGCATGGCCGTGCTCCTGATCACCCACGATCTCGGCGTCGTCTGGGAGGTCGCCGACCGGGTTGCGGTCATGTATGCCGGCCGGAAGGTCGAGGAGGCCCCGGTCGCGGACCTGTTCGGCGCCCCGGCCCATCCCTATGCGCGGGGCCTCCTGAGGGCGGCGCGCTGGAAGGACGACACCTCCGGGCGTCTCCCGGAAATCGGCGGCACGGTTCCGTCCCCGCTCGCCATGCCCAAGGGGTGCAGCTTCGCGCCGCGCTGCGGGAGGGTGGCGGCCGATTGCGGGAAGGCTCCGCCCGCCCTGACCGGCACGGCGCGCCAGGTCGCCTGCTATCACCCGGAGCCCGTCGCGGCATGAGCGCGCTCCTCGAAGCCCGTGGCCTCGTCAAGGAATACGAGATCGGCTCCGCCTTCGCGGGCCGCAAGCGGATCGTGCATGCGCTGAGCGGCGTGGATCTCGCCCTGAAGGCGGGCGAGACCCTGTCGGTGGTCGGCGAATCGGGCTGCGGGAAATCGACTCTCGCGCGCTGCCTTACGGCCCTGGCTGCGCCGACTTCCGGCAGCGTTCTTCTCGACGGAGCCGATGCCCAGAACCTGCTGCACCGCGACCCCGGGCGGTTCCGGCGCGCTGTGCAGATCGTCTTCCAGGATCCCTATGCGAGCCTCAATCCACGACGCTCGATCGGCCAGGCGATCGGCGATGGCCTGAGGCTGCACAAGGTCTGCCCGGCCGCAGAGCGGCGTGCGCGCGTTTGCGATCTGCTCGAGCAGGTCGGGCTGTCCGAAGACCATGTCGATCGCTATCCGCATGAACTCTCGGGCGGCCAGCGCCAGCGCGTGGCCATTGCGCGCGCCATCGCCGTCTCGCCGCGGGTCGTCGTCTGCGACGAGCCGGTCTCCGCGCTCGACGTCTCGGTCCAGGCGCAGATCATCAACCTCCTGAGCGACATCCAGACGACGCTCGGCGTCGCCTATGTCTTCATCTCCCACAACCTCGCGCTCGTGCGGCACATCTCCGACCGCATCGCGGTGATGTATCTCGGCCAGGTGGTCGAGATCGGGGATGCGGCGGCGCTTCGAGCCGGCCTCGCTCATCCCTACAGCCGTGCTCTCTTTGCGGCCTCGCCCGAGATCGGCCGTGACCGGGACGCGCCAGGCGCGAAGCCGCTGGAAGGGGACGTGCCGAGCCCGCTCGATCCCCCCTCGGGCTGCCGCTTCCGCACGCGCTGCCCCTTCGCGCGGGAGCGCTGCGCGCAGGAAATGCCGGCTTTGCGGAACGTGGCCGGGCGCGATGTCCGCTGTCATTTCGCCGAGGAAATCGTCGGGGCCGGATTCGCCATGTCATGCTGATTGCCCCGGCGACGCGGCCGGTCAGGGCACGAGGACGGCGGCCCCGGTCAGGCGCCCGTCCCGAAGGTCGGACAGGGCGCGGTTGGCCTCTGGGAGAGGATAGGTTGTCGTCGTGGTGCGGACCGGCACCTGCGGGGCGATTTCGAGGAATTCCCGCGCATCCGCGCGCGTCAGGTTCGCGATCGAGACGATCTCCCGCTCCTCCCAGAGCAGGCTGTAGGGAAAACGCGGGATGTCGCTCATGTGGATGCCGCCGCAGACCACTCGCCCGCCTTTCCCAACCACTCGGAGCGCAGCGGGAACCAGCTCGCCGGCCGGCGCGAAGATGATGGCTGCGTCGAGCGTCTCGAGAGGCTGCTCGTCAGAGGCGCCCGCCCAGACGGCGCCGAGGGTCCGGGCGAAGTCCTGCGCGGCGCGATCGCCGCTTTTGGTGAAGGCGTAGACGCGACGGCCCTGCCAGCGGCAGACCTGGGCGATGATATGGGCAGCTGCCCCGAACCCGAAGATGCCAATCTTTTCGGCCTCGCCGGTGGCCTTCAGGGAGCGCCAGCCGATGAGTCCCGCGCAGAGCAGGGGCGCCGCGGCCACCGGATCGGCGAATCCGTCGAGCGGGAAGGCGAAGTCCGCATCCGCGACGACCTCCGTGGCGAAGCCGCCGTTGCGCGTGTAGCCGGTGAAGAGCGGCTCGTCGCAGAGGTTCTCGCGGCCCGAGACGCAATAGCGGCAATGTCCGCAGGTATGGCCCAGCCAGGGGATGCCGACGCGCTGCCCGACCCTCAGATGCCCGACGCCCGCACCGACCGAGCGCACCCGTCCGACGATCTCATGGCCGGGAATCACGGGACGGGCGGGATTCGTCAGGTCGCCGTCGACGACATGAAGATCCGTCCTGCAAACGGCGCAGGCTTCCACTGTGACGCAGACCTCGCCGGGGCCTGCCACGGGATCAGGCACGTCCTCGCAGACAAGCGGCTGCCGCTGCGCCCGCAGAACCATCGCCTTCATCTTCCGTCTCCCCGGAGGATCCGAAATGGGCCGATATGCCCGATCGGCCCCGGAGCGCAAATGCGCCCGGAACGCCGCCGAGGCGAGCGGGAGCACGGCACGATGCCGCGCTTCACGCGCCGCGCGTCCTGGGGTATCGCTCGCCGCGACGCCGTTGCCCGATCACGCCGAGGGTTGCGCCTTGTGATCAAGGGCCGTCTCTCCTCCCATCTCGCCGTCGAGCGCCCTCCCCTCCCGCGAGAGCATGCCGGAGGCTTCGGCAGAAGACGGAGCGACTCGCCCATTCCTTTCCCGAAGGAACCGCCATGTCCGTCCAGGACCCGACGACGATTTCCGTCTCTCCTCCCCGCACTGCCGCGCGCGAGCGCGAGGGGCTGAGCCTCGAGGCGTTCCGCTCCATCGACAGGATGCGGGAGGCGCTGAGCGCGCAATTCACCGGCGGGCTGTCCCCGCAGGCTCTCGCCCTCGCCTTCTTCGACTGGTCGATCCATCTCGCGGCGGCGCCGGGCAAGCGCGCCGAGCTGGCCTACAAGGCCGCCGACAAGGCGTACCGGCTGCTCGGCCTCCTCGCCGCCTCGACCCTCGACGCGGCCGCTCCCGCCTGCATCGAACCCCTGCCGGGAGACGAGCGGTTCGCCGGCGAGGCCTGGCGCCGGTTCCCCTACAATGTCTGGGCCCAGGCGTTCCTGCTGAACCAGCAATGGTGGCACAACGTCACGCGCGAGGTGCCGGGCGTGACGCCGCATCACGAGGAGGTGGCGTCTTTCGTGGCGCGCCAGCTTCTCGACGTGGCCTCGCCCGCGAATGTCCCCTTCGCCAATCCCGAAGTCGTCGCGCGCACGATCGAGACGGGCGGGATGAATTTCGCGCAAGGGTTGCGGAACTGGCTCGAGGATGCTTCCCGGCTCGTCGCGGGGCAGCCGCCGGTCGGCGCGGAGAATTTCATCGTCGGGCGCGACGTCGCGGTCACCCCCGGCAAGGTCGTCTATCGCAACCACCTCGTCGAACTGATCCAATACGCGCCGGCTACCGCGACGGTGCGGGCCGAGCCGATCCTGATCGTGCCGGCCTGGATCATGAAATACTACATCCTCGACCTGTCGCCGCGGAACTCGCTGATCCGCCATCTCGTGGCACAGGGGCACAGCGTCTTCTGCATCTCCTGGCGCAACCCGACCGAGGAGGACCGCGACATCAGCCTCGACGACTACCGGCGGCTCGGCGTGATGGCGGCGCTCGATGCGCTCGGTGCGATCATGCCCGGACGGAGGGTGCATGCGGTCGGCTATTGCCTCGGCGGGACGCTGCTCTCGATCGCCGCCGCCGCCATGGCGAAGGCCGGCGACCAGCGGCTTGCGTCCATGACCCTCTTCGCGGCGCAGACTGATTTCACCGAGCCGGGCGAACTCGCGCTTTTCATCGACCACAGCCAGATGCACTACCTCGAAAGCGTGATGTGGAACCGGGGCTATCTCGCCGCCGGCCAGATGGCGGGAGCCTTCCAGCTCCTGCGCTCCAACGATCTCGTCTGGTCGCGGCTCGTCCACGACTACCTCATGGGCGAGCGCACGCCGATGAGCGACCTGATGGCGTGGAATGCCGACACCACCCGGATGCCCTATCGCATGCATGCGGAATATCTGCGCGAACTCTATCTCGACAACGCGCTCGCCGCCGGCCGCCGGACGGCGGATGGCCGTCCGGTCGCCTTGCAGAATATCCGCGTGCCGCTCTTCGTGGTCGGGACGGAGCGCGACCATGTGGCGCCCTGGCGCTCGGTCTACAAGATCCATTACCTCACGGATTCGGATGTCACCTTCGTGCTGACGAGCGGAGGCCACAATGCCGGCATCGTGAGCGAGCCGGGCCATCCTCACCGGCATTTCCGCATCGCGACGCGGACCCACGGCGATGTCGATCTCGGGCCGGACGAATGGCTCGAACAGACGCCCTCGCGGGAGGGATCCTGGTGGCCGAGCTGGACGGAATGGCTCGGAGGCCATTCCGCACCGGAGCCCGTGGCGCCCCCGGCCATGGGCGCTCCCGAAAGAAACCTCGCGCCCCTCGGGGACGCTCCCGGCACCTATGTCTTCCAGCGCTGAGAAGCGGACGGAAGGCGGTCCGAAGCGAGACAAACCGCCGTCTCGGCGGAAAGACAAACCGTCTCTCTTGCTTTGCGCAGACACCTTCGCTGTCTGACAAGTAAATGAATTACTAAGAAGCGTGGCCGTTCAACTTTCCCGGAACGTCCTCACGGATGCTCGGTTGGGCCGGTAACCAGCGCCTGCCGGTGCTGGCCTCTACCCATCTCCAGGAGGATATCATGGCAAACACAGCCAATCGCGGTTTCGCGGCCATGGACGACGGCAAGCAACGGGAGATCGCCGCCAAGGGCGGCGCGAGCGTTCCGCCCGAAGAGCGCAGCTTCTCGAAGGACCATAAGCTGGCAGCCGAGGCTGGACGAAAAGGCGGCGCCGGCGTTCCCGCTGAGGAACGGAGCTTCTCAAAGGACCACGAGCTGGCGGCGGAAGCTGGCCGCAAGGGCGGCCAGCACAGCCACGGCAACCGCTGAGGATCGGCCGCCTCCGTCAGCGGGGGCGGCCTTCCTTTCCTTGCGAGCCGGCGCGCCTTACGCTTGGCTCGCGATGCCCTTCCCCAGCGCCGCCTGGGCGGCGGCGAGGCGGGCGATCGGCACGCGGAAGGGCGAGCAGGAGACGTAGTCGAGCCCCACCTCGTGGCAGAAGACCACCGAGGCCGGATCGCCGCCATGCTCGCCGCAGATGCCGATCTTCAGGCCGGCCCGGACCTTGCGCCCCCGCTCGACGCCGATGCGCACCAGTTCGCCGACGCCGTCACGGTCGATGGAAATGAAGGGATCCTTCTCGAAGATGCCCTTGGCGCCGTAGGCGCCGAGGAAGGTGCCGGCATCGTCGCGGGAGATGCCGAGCGCGGTCTGCGTCAGGTCGTTGGTGCCGAAGGAGAAGAATTCGGCGGTTCCGGCGATCTCCCCCGCCCGCAGGGCGGCGCGCGGCAACTCGATCATGGTGCCGACCTGATAGTCGATCGCGACCCCGGTCTCCTCCATGACCTCGCGGGCCACGGCGTCGACGCGCTCCTTGACGAGATCCAGCTCGCGCCGCGTCATGACGAGCGGCACCATAACCTCCGGCTGGACCGGCGAGCCCGTCGCCTTCCCCGCCTCGACCGCCGCCTCGAAGATGGCGCGCGCCTGCATCTCCGCGATCTCGGGATAGACGACCGCGAGGCGGCAGCCGCGGAAGCCGAGCATCGGGTTGTGCTCGTCGAGGGCGGCGGCGCGCTTGCGCAGGTCCTCGGGCGAGACGCCGAGTTCTCCGGCGACCTCGGCGATCTCCTTGTCCTTGTGCGGCAGGAACTCGTGCAGCGGCGGGTCGAGCAGGCGGATGGTGACCGGCAGCCCCTGCATCACCGTGAACAGCTCGACGAAATCGCCGCGCTGGAAGGGCAGGATCTTGTCCAGCGCGGCGCGGCGGCCCTCCTCCTTGTCCGACAGGATCATCTGCCGCATCGCCATGAGGCGCGCGGGCTCCTGCGGATCGAAGAACATGTGCTCGGTGCGGCAGAGCCCGATGCCCTCGGCGCCAAAATCGCGCGCCACCCGCGCATCGGCCGGCGTCTCCGCATTGGTGCGCACCTTCAGCTTGCGCACCTTGTCCGCCCAGGCGATGAGCGTCGCGAACTCGCCGGACAGCTCCGGCGGCACCATCTTCACCAGGCCGAGCAGGACCTGGCCCGTCGAGCCGTCGATGGTGATGGGGTCGCCCGCCTTCACCGTCTGACCGGCAACCGTGAAGCTCCGCTTGGCATAGTCAATTCGGATTTGTCCCGCGCCAGAGACGCAGGGCTTGCCCCAGCCGCGCGCGACAACCGCCGCATGCGAGGTCATGCCGCCGCGCGAAGTGAGGATTCCCTCAGCCGCCAGCATGCCCTTGATGTCCTCGGGGCTCGTCTCGACGCGCACGAGGATGCAGGGCCGGCCGGCCTTCAGGCAGTTCTCGGCCTCCTCGGAAGAGAAGACCACCTCGCCGGCCGCGGCACCCGGCGAGGCCGGCAGGCCGCTTGCCAGGATCTTGCGCTCCGCCTTGGGATCGAGCGTCGGATGGAGGAGCTGGTCGAGCGCCGCCGGCTCGATGCGGCAGACCGCCTCCTCCTCGGAGATCAGCCCCTCGGCGGCCATCTCGACGGCGATGCGCAGGGCCGCCTTGGCGGTCCGCTTGCCGCCGCGCGTCTGGAGCATCCAGAGCTTGCCCTCCTCGACCGTGAACTCCATGTCCTGCATGTCGCGGTAATGGGTCTCGAGGATGCCGTAGATGCGCACGAGTTCCGCATAGGATTCGGGCATCGCCTTCTCCATCGAAGGCTTGTCCGATTGCGAGGCGCGGGCCGCGGCCTCGGTGATGTCCTGCGGCGTGCGGATGCCCGCGACGACGTCCTCGCCCTGGGCGTTGATCAGGAACTCGCCGTAGAGGGCGCGCTCGCCGGTCGAGGGATTGCGGGTGAAGGCGACGCCGGTTGCCGAGGTGTCGCCGCGGTTGCCGAACACCATCGACTGCACGTTCACCGCCGTCCCCCAGGAGGCGGGGATGTCGTGGAGCTGACGATAGGTGATCGCGCGGGCGTTCATCCAGGAGCCGAAGACGGCGCCGATCGCCGTCCAGAGCTGCTCCTGCGGGTCCTGCGGGAAGGGCCGACCCAGTTCCTGCTCGACGATCTTCTTGTATTCGGCGACGATCTTCTCCCAGTCGGCCGCCTCGAGATCGGTGTCGAGGCTATAGCCCCGGCGTTCCTTGTAGAGGTCGAGCGCCACCTCGAAATCGTGATGGTCGAGATCGAGCACGACGTTGGAATACATCGTGATGAAGCGGCGATAGCTGTCGAAGGCAAAGCGGCGGTCACCGGACGCCTCGGCCACGGCCTCGACGGTCACGTCGTTGAGGCCGAGATTGAGCACCGTGTCCATCATGCCGGGCATCGAGGCGCGCGCGCCCGAGCGGACGGAGACCAGGAGCGGGTTCTGCGGGTCGCCGAAGCTCTTGCCCGTGATGGCGCCGACCTTCTCCAGCGCCTCCTGGACCTGCGCCTTCAGCTCCGGCGGATAGGTGCGGCCGTGATCGTAGAAATAGGTGCAGACCTCGGTCGTCACCGTGAAGCCAGGAGGCACCGGCAGGCCGAGATTGGACATCTCGGCGAGGTTCGCTCCCTTGCCGCCGAGGAGATTGCGCATATCCGCCTGTCCCTCGGCCTTGCCGTCGCCGAAGGAATAGACCCACTTCGTCATGATCCGATCCGTGACCACGCCGCGGCCCCTGCCCGGCGTGCCCGGGCATGAACCAATCGGCCTCCGATTGCAATTTCCGGCACCCGGCTAGAATCCGGCGGATGAGCGCCCGCTGAACGGCCCGCCCTGGCGGGACGGGCCTCTCTGATCGTCCTGAACAGGCGGTAAACGAAACCAGTAAAATCCAATCTATTTCGGTTAATTTTACCTTACCTGCGTGTTTTGTTTGCGCAAAATGGACCGACCGCGTTTGCTCCCTGAAGTCCAGCCCTGCTCCGGGCCGGGAACCAGCAAGCGGAGTTCTTCACCATGTCACGTCTGATCGTGGCGGCCGGGGCCTTGGCCCTGTCCGGCCTGCCTGCCCTGGCGGGCGGTTTCGGCTGTGTCGGCAATTGCTACACGCCGACCTATGTCCCGCCGACCTACGGCACGGTCACCGAGCGGGTGATGGTGCGCGCTCCCGAGACCTATGCGATCACGCAGCCGGCGGAATACCGCACCGTCTACGACACCGTGCAGACCGGCGGCGGGCGCTATTGGTCGGTGACGCGCGATCCCATGACCGGACGCGTCGTCGGCTGCTGGATCACGCGGCCCGTGACCTATGCCTCGGTTCCGCGCACGGTCATGGTGAGGCCGCCGCAGGTCATTCCCTATGCCGTCCCGGCCCAGTTCGGCTATCGCTCGCAGGTCGTGCAGACCTCGCCCGGCTACAAGGCGTGGGCCCCGATCTCCCAGCCCGTCGCCTTCAGCGGGGGCGACGATCTCGGCGGAGGATATGGCGGCGGCGTGGGCTTCGGCGGCGGCGTCGCCTTTGGCGGAGGCTACGGCTACCGCGGCGGATATGCCCGCCGGGCCGGGTTCCGTGTCGGCGGCGCCTATGGCTTCGGCTATCGGGGCGGATATGGCGGCCGGAACCGCTGGGGCCATGGCGGGGCCCATCACGGCTGGGGCCAGCGCCCTCAGGGCGGGTTCCCGGGCCAGCGTCCTCCGGGTGGCCACGGCTGGCAAGGCGGCGGCGGCAAGCATTTCGCCGGCTCCCCGCGGGGCGGCCGTCACTTCTGACGCCGCCGGGCTTTCGCGAAGCCCTGCCCTTGCGTCACCGCCGGCCGCACCGCGGCCGGCGCTCTTGCGATGGATCGCCCCGCCTGCGACCCTCACCGGATGAGCGAAGACGACCGCGACGACGAATCCTCGGGCAACGGCGCCGTCATAGGCGTGATTTTCGCGGTCGTGCTCACCGTCCTCGCGCTCTATCTTCTTCAGCGGATGATAGATTCGGCGAACATGCTCGATTGCGCCTTCACCAAGGACCCGAAATGCCGGGACCTGATCCGCGAATGAGCGCGCCTTCCGCCCTCCCCGCCCGGGAAGAAGCGCCGCCGGCAAGCGGCCTCCTTCTCGCCCCCGACGAGCCCTCGCCGGCCGTCGTCACGCGGCCCGCCGGCGCCTCGCCCATCCTTCTCGTCTGCGACCATGCCGGCCGCCGCGTGCCGCGGCGGCTCGGCGATCTCGGCCTGCCGGCGGAGGAATTCGACCGCCACATCGCCTGGGACATCGGTATCGCGGCCGTCTCGCGCCGCATCGCGGCGGCGCTCGACGCGACGCTCGTCGAGCAGGTCTATTCGCGCCTCGTGATCGACTGCAACCGGCCTCCGCGCGTGCCGAACTCCATCCCCGAGACCAGCGAGGCGACGCCGATCCCCGGAAATCGCGGCCTGTCGGCCTCGGACCGCGAGGCGAGGCGGCGCGAGATCTTCGAGCCCTATCACGGCGCGATCGAGGCGATTCTCGCCGCGCGGGCCGACCGCCCGACAATCCTCGTCGCCATGCACAGCTTCACTCCGGTCTATCTCGGCGAGAACCGGCCCTGGCAGGTCGGCACGCTTTACGGACGGGACGGGCGTCTCGCGCGCATCCTCGGCGGGCTGATCGAGGCGGAAGGCCGCTTCGTCGTCGGCGACAACAAGCCCTACGACGTGACCGACGATACCGACTACACGATCCCCGTCCATGGCGAGCGGCGCGGCCTCGCCCATACCGGCATCGAGATCAGGCAGGACCAGATCGCTCACGAGGCCGGGCAGGCCGAATGGGCCGACCTTCTGATCCGGCTTCTCCCGCAGGCGGCCGCGCGCCTGCCGCGCTGACATGCCCCCTTGCGGATTCCAGTCCCAGGATGCACATTGAAGCCATCCGAGGGGTGCCCCAACGGGCTGAGACGGCGTATTGGCCGAACCCTTTGAACCTGATCCGACTCATATCGGCGGAGGGACGGACCTGTCCAAGGAACATGCCATAGGCGCCGGCGAAGTCACGGTCGTGGGCGCGGGAATCTGCGGCACCTGGACCGCGCTCCTCCTCGCGGAGGCCGGCCTGCGGGTGACGGTGCACGAACGCGGCGGGCCCGACCTCGCCTCGTCCACCAGCCATTGGGCCGGCGGCATGGTCGCGCCGGGCTGCGAGAGCGACGGCGCGGAGCCGGTCGTCGTGCGGCTCGGCCGGCGCTCGCTCGACCTCTGGCGGAAGCACCTCCCGGACGTGCCCATGAACGGCTCGCTCGTCGTCGCCCATCCGCGCGACCGCGGCGACCTCGACCGCTTCGCTCGCCAGACCGTCGGCCACCGGACGGTCGGCGAGGCCGAGATCGCCGATCTCGAGCCCGCGCTGGCAGGCCGCTTCCATACGGGCCTGCTCTTCCCCGATGAGGGCCATGTCGAGCCTCGCGCCGTGCTGCCCGCCCTGCGCGAGCGGCTCGAGCGCCACGGCGGGACGATCCGCTTCGGTTCCCCGCTCGATCCCGCCGAGGCGACGGGCCTCGTCGTCGATTGCCGCGGCATCGTCGCGCGCGACGCCTTCCCCGACCTGCGCGGCGTCAAGGGCGAGACGGTGCAGATCGAGACGGCCGAGATCGCCCTCGCGCGCCCGGTGCGCCTCATGCATCCGCGCTGGCCGATCTACGTCATCCCGCGCCCGGGCCACCGTTTCCTGATCGGCGCGACCTCCGTCGAGAGCGAGGACGTCTCCGGCGTCGCCCTGCGCTCGGCGCTGGAGCTGATGAGCGCGGCCTATGCGCTCCATCCCGCCTTCGGGGAGGCGCGGATCGTGGAGATCGGCACGGCTTTGCGTCCGGCGCTTCGCGACAACGCGCCCCGCATCGAGGCGCGGGACGGGCGCATCGCCGTCAACGGTCTCTACCGCCACGGCTTCCTGCTCGCCCCGGCCCTCGCCGAGATCGTCGCCGGCTACGTCACGACGGGCGCGCGGGACGACGAGGTCATGCGATGATCCTGATCGTGAACGGCGAGCGGCAGGAAGTCGGCGCGACCCGCATTCCGGCGCTCCTCGAGGAACTCGGCTACGAAGGGAATTTCTTCGCGGTTGCCGTCAACCGCGAGGTGGTGCGGCGCGCGCGCTGGCCGGAAATCGAGTTGGGCGAGGGCGACGAGGTCGAGATCGTGACGCCCCGCCAGGGAGGATGAGATGCCGGGCCAGATGGGACGAACCATGAATCTCTACAGCCGCGAGATGTCCTCGCGCCTGCTGCTCGGCACGGCACTCTATCCCTCCCCCGCCGTGATGGAGGAGGCGATCCGAGTCTCGGGAGCGCAGGTCGTCACCGTCTCGCTGCGGCGCGAGGCCGCCGGGGCCAGGGCCGGCGACGCCTTCTGGCGCATCATCCGCTCGCTCGGGCTCGCGATCCTGCCCAACACGGCCGGCTGCCGGACCGTGAAGGAGGCCGTGACCACGGCGCAGCTCGCGCGCGAATTGTTCGATACGCCGTGGATCAAGCTGGAAGTGGTCGGCGACGACGAAACCCTCCAGCCCGACGTGGTCGGGCTGGTCGAGGCGGCGAGGATCCTGCTCGCGGACGGGTTCGAGGTCTTCCCCTATTGCACCGAGGACCTGACCATCGCGACGCGGCTCGTCGAGGCCGGATGCCGCGTGGTCATGCCATGGGCGGCTCCGATCGGCAGCGGCCAGGGCCTGACCAACAAGGGGGGGCTCCGCACGCTCCGGGCGCGCTTTCCCGACATCACCCTCATCGTCGATGCCGGGCTCGGCGCGCCCTCCCACGCGGCCGAGGCCATGGAACTCGGCTATGACGGCGTCCTCCTGAACACGGCCGTCGCCAGGGCGGACGACCCGGTCCGCATGGCGCGCGCCTTCGGCCTTGCGATCGAGGCCGGGCGGCTCGCCCACGAGGCGGGCCTCATGCCGCCGCGCGATTTCGCCACCCCCTCGACGCCGGTCGTCGGCACTCCCTTCTGGCACGCCGCAGGCTGAGATGACCTCCCGCTCCTATCCCGATCCGTTCTATCCCGTCGTCGACAGCGTCTCCTGGGTCTCCCGCCTCGCGGCGCTCGGCGTCGGCACGGTGCAGATCAGGGCGAAGGATCTCGACGAGACCGCCGCGCGCCGCCTCGTCGACGAGGCGCTGGCCGCCGTCGCGGGCACGCAAACCCGCCCCGTCGTGAACGATTACTGGCGCCCCGCCATCGATGCAGCGGCCCATCACCTTCATCTCGGCCAGGAGGACCTGGCGGAGGCGGACCTCGCGGCGATCCGCAAGGCGGGCCTCACGCTCGGCATCTCGACCCATGACGAGGCAGAATTGGACACCGCCCTCGCCGCCGCGCCCGACTACGTCGCCCTCGGGCCGATCTATTTCACGACGCTCAAGGCGATGCGGTTCGCCCCCCAGGGCCTCGAGCGCATCGGCGAGTGGAAGAAGCGCATCGGCGAGATCCCGCTCGTCGCGATCGGCGGAATCACCCTCGAGCGGGCCCCCGGAATCTTCGCCATGGGGGCCGACAGCATCGCCGTCGTCAGCGATGTGACCCAAAACCCGGACCCTGACCGGCGCGTCCGCGACTGGCTCGCCCTCGCGAAGCCCTCACGCGACCGTTAAAGCCGCAGGGCTGCCTGCAAAAAGGCGGCACTCGTTGCGTTTTTGCCACATCATGCAGAGAGCCCTGTTTTACCTCGCCGGACCATGCCGAGTGCTCTCCCGGCACTTCGAGCGTGCTTAAAATGCCGTTAAACGACAATCGTCTTCTTGGCGGCCCTCGGAAGAAGGACAAGCCACGGGCCGGCGGGAGCCAAGTGCCGTTCCGCACCGGCCGGGGTTGAACTTGGCTGTAGCGTCGGGGACAAATGGGCATGGCCAAAAAAGCCCTGCTCATCTGGTGTGCCGGTTCGGCTCTCGTCTGCGGCACCGCCGCGCTTGCAACCACCTCGCTGTGGCGCGAGCCCGTCGAGGCATCCAGCCCCGCAGCCGCGAACCTGATCGTGCCGCCCGACACTCCGGGGCCGCTCGGCGGCTTCGAACCCCAAGCCGAGGCCGTCCTGCCCCTCGGCTCCGTCTCTTTCTACATCCCTTCCGCATCGGATACGGACGGCCTGTTCCGGAGCACGCTCGACGCGCCGGCGGAATCGAACCCCCCTGCGCCGGCCTCGCCGCTGGCCGTCACCTTCGGCTTCGCCGAGCCGGCGGCGGACGACGCGGCGCCCGACTCACGGCTCGCCGTGCTGCCTCCGCCGCGGCCGAACTTCCAGCTCGCGCGGCTCGACACGAGCGCCAAGGCCGCGCTCACGGAAGTGACGCCGAGCCAGCCGGCGCCGAGCTTCCAGCCTCCCGCTCCCGCCGCGCAAGGATCGAACGGCTGGAACTGGGACAACGTCTTCGCGCCGAAAGTCGCCCATCCCGCTTCCGTCGGGGGCGGGCGCATCATCAATGCCGGCATCGCCTCCTGGTACGGCCCCGGCTTCCACGGCCGCAAGACGGCGAGCGGCGAGCGCTTCGACCAGAACGACCTGACCGCCGCCCATCGCACCCTCCCCTTCGGCACGCGCGTGAGGGTGGTCGACGAGAAGACTGGCCGATCGGTGATCGTGCGCATCAACGATCGCGGCCCCTTCGCCCATGGCCGGGTGATCGACCTGTCGAAGGGAGCCGCGCAGGCTCTCGGCGTCAACGGCCTTACCCGCGTGAAGGTGGTGGCGGCCAACTGAGCGCCACCCCGCGGGCGGCCCGTCAACCCGCAATCGATGGCCAAGAGGCGTCCACCCCCCTGTCATCCCAGGCGCGCCTCGCCCGTGAGGGCCGAAACCGAAAGGTCCGGGCGCCGGCGAGCTATCCCGCCGCCGCGGTTCGATAGGAGGCGGGATCGTAGTTGAGGATCGGCGAGATCCAGCGCTCCACCTCCTCGATGGGCATTCCCTTGCGGGCCGCGTAATCCTCGACCTGGTCGCGCTCCACCTTGGCGACGCCGAAATAATAGGCGTCGGGATGGCCGATATAGAGGCCCGAGACCGAGGAGCCGGGCCACATCGCATAGCTCTCGGTCAGCTTCACGCCGATGCGGCGCTCGGCCTGGAGAAGCTCGAAGAGCTGTGCCTTCTCGGTATGGTCGGGCTGGGCCGGATAGCCCGGAGCGGGGCGGATGCCGGCATATTCCTCCCTGACCAGCTGATCGTTCGAGAGGTTCTCGTCCGGCGCATAGCCCCAGAACTCACGGCGTACGCGCTCGTGCATGCGCTCGGCGAAGGATTCCGCGATGCGGTCGGCCAGCGCCTTGACCAGGATCGAGCGGTAATCGTCGTTGGCCCGCTCGAATTTCTCGGCGATGCGCACCTCCTCGATCCCCGCCGTGACCACGAAGGCCCCGAGATAATCCGGCGCCACACCCTCGGGCGCGACGAAATCGGAGATGCAGAGATTCGGCCGCCCGTCGCGCCGGGTGAGCTGCTGGCGAAGACCGTGGAAGGTGGTCAGAATCTCCGCCCGGCTCTCGCCCGTATAGAGGCGGATATCGTCGCCGACCGTATTGGCCGGCCAGAAGCCGATCACCGCCTTCGGGTTGAACCAGCGCTCGGCGACGATCCTCTGGAGCATCGCCTGCGCATCCTCGTAGAGCTGACGCGCGGCCGGACCCTGCGCCTCGTCGTCGAGGATCGCCGGAAAGCGCCCGCGCAGGTCCCAGGTCTGGAAGAACGGCGTCCAGTCGATATAGGGGATCAGCTCCGAAACGTCGTAGCTGCGGAAGACGCGCGTGCCGGTGAAGCTCGGCCGGGTGGGCTGGCAGGCGGCCCAATCGATTTTAAGGGCATTTGCCCGTGCCTGCGCGATCGGCACGCGCTTCTTCTCGGCCTCCGAGCGCGCATGCGCATCGGCCACCTTGGCATATTCGGCGCGGACCTGGTCGATATAGGTCACCTTCTGCTCGGGGCTGAGCAGCGAGGACACGACGCCGACCGCGCGGCTCGCGTCGTTGACGTGGATCGCCTGTCCGGCCTGATAGTTCGGGTGGATCTTTACGGCCGTATGGACGCGGCTCGTCGTCGCCCCGCCGATGAGGAGGGGGATGTCGAAGCCCTCGCGCTCCATCTCGGCGGCGACATGGGCCATCTCGTCGAGCGAGGGCGTGATCAGGCCCGAGAGGCCGATCACATCCACCTTCTCGGCCCGCGCGGTGTCGAGGATCTTCTTCGCCGGCACCATGACGCCGAGATCGATGACTTCGTAGTTGTTGCACTGGAGGACGACGCCGACGATGTTCTTGCCGATATCGTGCACGTCGCCCTTGACGGTCGCCATCAGCACCTTGCCGGCGGCGGCCATCTGGGCCTGCCCCGTCTCCTCCTTCTCCTTCTCCATATAGGGCATGAGATAGGCGACGGCCTGCTTCATCACGCGGGCGGACTTGACCACCTGCGGCAGGAACATCTTGCCCGAGCCGAACAGGTCGCCGACGACGTTCATCCCGGCCATCAGCGGCCCCTCGATGACGTGGAGCGGGCGGGCCGCGTTCCGGCGGGCCTCCTCGGTATCCTGCGTGATGTATTCCGTGATGCCGCTGACGAGGGCATGTTCCAGCCGCTTCTCGACCGGCCATTCGCGCCAGGCGAGATCCTGGATTCGCGCCTGCGCCCCGCCGCCCTGCTTGAAGCGCTCGGCCGCCTCGAGCAGGCGCTCGGTCGGGCTCGGAACCTCGCCGCGGCGGCGGTTGAGGACGACGTCCTCGCACAGTTCGCGCAACTCGGGGTCCAGGTTGTCGTAGACGGCGAGCTGGCCGGCATTGACGATGCCCATATCCATGCCCGCCTGGATGGCATGGTAGAGGAAGACCGCGTGCATGGCCTCGCGCACGGGCTCGTTGCCGCGGAAGGAGAAGGACAGGTTCGAGACGCCGCCCGAGATGTGGCAATGGGGGAGCGTGGACGTGATGATGCGCGTCGCCTCGATGAAGTCGACGCCGTAATTGTCGTGCTCCTCGATGCCGGTCGCGACCGCGAAGACGTTCGGATCGAAGATGATGTCCTCAGGCGGGAAGCCGACCTCCTCGGTCAGGATCTTGTAGGCCCGCGTGCAGATCTCGACCTTGCGGGCCTGGGTATCGGCCTGCCCGACCTCGTCGAAGGCCATGACGACGACCGCCGCCCCGTAGTCGCGGCAGATGCCGGCCTCCGCCTTGAACTTCTCGATGCCCTCCTTCATCGAGATCGAGTTCACGATCGGCTTGCCCTGGACGCATTTCAGGCCCGCCTCGATCACGTCGAATTTCGACGAATCGACCATGACCGGCACCCGCGCGATGTCGGGCTCGGAAGCGACGAGATTGAGGAAATCGACCATGGCGCGCTCGGAATCGAGCAGGCCCTCGTCCATGTTCACGTCGATGACCTGGGCGCCGCCGGCCACCTGGTCGCGCGCGACGTCGAGCGCCGCCGCGTAATCGCCGTTGGTGATGAGCTTCCTGAACTTTGCCGAGCCCGTGACGTTCGTGCGCTCGCCGACATTCACGAAGGGAATGTCCTTCGTCATCGTGAAGGGCTCGAGCCCGGACAGGCGCATGGCCGGCGCGATGATGGGAATCTCGCGCGGCTTCTTGCCGGCGACCGCCCGGGCGATGGCCCCGATATGAGCCGGCGTCGTGCCGCAGCAGCCGCCGACCACGTTCACGAGGCCGCTCTCGGCGAATTCGGCGACGAGCGCCGCCATCGCCTCGGGGCTTTCGTCGTAGAGGCCGAACTCGTTCGGCAGGCCCGCATTCGGATAGGCGCAGACGAGCGTGTCGGCGACCTTGGCGATCTCCGCGATATGCGCCCGCATCTCCCTGGCGCCGAGGGCGCAGTTGAGGCCGATCGTGATCGGATCGGCATGGCGGACGGAATGCCAGAAGGCGGTCGGCGTCTGGCCCGAGAGGGTGCGGCCGGAGAGGTCCGTGATCGTGCCCGAGATCATGATGGGCAGCGCCTTGCCCATTTCCCCGAAGACGCGGCGCGCGGCGACGATCGCGGCCTTGGCGTTCAGCGTGTCGAAGATCGTCTCGATCAAAATGAGATCGGCCCCGCCCTCGACGAGGCCGCGGACCTGCTCGGCATAGGCGTCGCGAACCTGGTCGAAGGTGACGGCGCGGAAGCCCGGATCGTTGACGTCCGGTGAGATCGACAGCGTGCGGTTGGTCGGCCCGACGGCCCCGGCGACGAAGCGGGGCCGGCCGTCCTTCTCCTGCGCCATCCGCGCCGCCTCGCGGGCGATGCGGGCGCCCTCGACGTTCAGGTCGCGGACGGCGGCTTCCAGGCCGTAATCGGCCTGGGCGATGGAGGTCGACGAGAAGGTGTTCGTTTCCACAATATCCGCACCCGCCATGAAATAGGCGAGGTGGATGTCGCGCACGGCCTCCGGCTGCGTCAGGATGAGGAGGTCGTTGTTGCCCTTCTGGTCGTGCGGATGGTCGCGGAAGCGCTCGCCCCGGAAATCGGCCTCGGACAGCTTGAGGTTCTGGATCTCCGTCCCCATCGCCCCATCCATGACGAGGATGCGCTCGCGCGCGGCGGCGCGGAGGGCGGAGGCGGTGTCGGTCTGGTCGGACATGGACGTCCCTGCGTGTCATGGCCGGGCTCGTCCCGGCCATCTCGGTTGTCTCGTGTAAGGATCGGAGAGCTAGGCTGCGGCCCTCTCCGCCCCCTGCCCCGCCTGCGGCCGAAGGCCCAGGAGATGGCAGACCGCGTAGACGAGGTCGGCGCGGTTCATGGTGTAGAAATGGAAGTCCCGCACGCCGCGATCGACGAGGTCGAAGACCTGCTCCGCCGCGACCGCGGCCGCGATCAGCTTGCGCGTCTCGGGATCGTTCTCCAGCCCTTCGAAGCGGGCTCCGAGCCAGTCCGGTACGCTCGCCCCGGCGCGCTCGGCGAAGTTCCGCGCCTGCCTGAAGTTCAGCACGGGGAGAATGCCCGGCACGATCGGGATGCCGATGCCCCGCGCATGCACCTTGTCGAGATAGCGGAGGTAGACGTCGTTATCGAAGAAGAACTGGGTGATGGCGCGGTCCGCCCCCGCATCCACCTTCTTCTGGAGCGCGTCGAGATCGGCCTCGAGCGAGGGCGCCTCGGGATGCTTCTCGGGATAGGCCGAGACGGAGACCTCGAAATCGCCCGCCCGCTTGATGCCCGCGACGAGGTCGCTCGTCTGGGAATAGCCGCCGGGATGGGCTTCATAGGCCGTGCCGATCCCCGCGACCGGATCGCCCCGCAGCGCGACGATGTGGCGGACGCCCGTCTCGCCGTAGCTGCGCACGACCTCGTCCACCTCCTCGCGCGTCGCGGCAACGCAGGTGAGATGGGCGGCGGGCTTCAGCGCCGTCTCGGCGAGGATGCGCTCCACCGTGCGATGGGTGCGCTCGCGCGTCGAGCCCCCCGCCCCGTAGGTCACCGAGACGAAGCTCGGATTGAGCGGCGCGAGGCGCTCGATCGAGGACCAGAGCGTCTTCTCCATCTCCTCGCTCTTGGGCGGAAAGAACTCGAATGAGACGCGAATGGGACGCGTGGCGTGGCGGCTCGGCCGGAACGCGGTGGGGGACATCAGGCAACCTCCCGGCTCGGCGCCGTTTCGGACAGATCGGCGGGGCGGCGGTCGCGGCCCAGCCACAAGGATACGGTGAGTTGCCCCGCCCCCGGCCGCGCGGGCGGCGGCAGGTCGCGGCTGATTTCGGCTTCGAGGCCGGCCTCTTCCAGCCAGCCGCGCACCTGCTCAGAGGCGAAGCCGAGGCGGCGATGCGCCTGCGTCTCGCGGAGCGCCTCGATCCCGTGCGGGGCGAAATCGACGATCAGAAGCCGCCCGCCCGGCGCGAGAAGCCGCGCCGCCGCGGCGAGCGCGCGGGCCGGATCGTCGAGATAATGAAGAACCTGATGCATCACCACGAGGTCGAAGCCGCCTCGCGGGAAGGGTGGCGCGTAGAGGTCGCCCTGCCTCAGTTCGACCCGGTGCAGGCCGCCCCGCGCGAGGCTGGCGCGCGCAACGGAGAGCATGGCGTGGCTTCCGTCCAGCCCCACCGCCCGCTGGGCCTGCGGGGCGAGGAGCCGAAGCATCCGCCCCGTCCCCGTCCCGAGGTCGAGCAGGCTGCGCAAAGACGCGGGGCCCACGACCTCCAGGATGGCGGCCTCGACCGCCTCCTCGGCGACATGGAGCGAACGGATCTCGTCCCAGCGCGGCGCGAGCCGCGCGAAGAAGGCTTGGGCGGCCTCCGAGCGACGCGCCCGCACCGCGGCGAGGCGCTCCCGGTCCTCGGCGACACGGATGTCGTCGCGATCGAGAGCCCCGAGCAGCCCCTGGACCGAGCCGCTTGCCGCGCCTTCCGCCAAGCGGAAGAAGGCCCAGGCGCCCTCGCGATGGCGGGCGACGAGGCCGGCCTCGACCAGCACCTTCAGATGCCGCGAGATTCGCGGCTGCGACTGGCCCAGGATGTCGGTCAGGTCGGAGACGGAAAGCTCGCCCTCGCGCAGGAGGAGCAGGATCCGAAGGCGCGTCTCCTCGGCCGCCGCCCTCAGGGCGGATACCGCCGCTGCGAGGCCGATCCCAGGTCCACTTTCAATGTCGATAGGAGACATAAAGATATGTTTATATCTGCTTCGACCTCTTTGCAAGCACTTCCGGCGGCCCGGATTGCGGGCCTGCGAGCCTTCAGGAGGCTGCGGCTTCGCAGAGAAAAACGTTCTCCTCCCGTCCTCCCGTTTGGGAGGACATTCATCCCGGTTGCGTGGTAGCGCTCCGCCCGGAATTCGGAGCTTGCCATGATTACCCGCCGCGCCGCCCTCGTCACGGGCGCGACCTTCCTCGCCGTCCCCGGCGCGAGGGCGCAGGAGCGCATCCCCGTCCGCATCGGCTATGTGCCGGTGATCGGGGCCTCGCCCCTTTTCGTGATGGTCGGAGCCGGCTGGGCCCGCGAGGCGGGCCTCGACATCGCCCTGACCAAGTTCGAATCGGGCCCGCCGGCGATCCAGGCCCTCGCCTCCGGCACCCTCGACATGCTGTTCATCGGCGTCGCTCCGATCGCGGTTGCGCGCTCGAAGGGGCTTCCCGTCAGGATCGTGGCGGCAGCGGGCGTCGGCGGCAGCGGCTTCGCCGTCCAGGCGCCGCTCGCCGCCGCCTTCGAGGCCGCAGGCGGGCGGGCCCGCGAAGCCTTCGCCGCCTTCCGGGCCAAGGCCGGGCGTCCCGCCAAGCTCGGCATCCTGCCGCCCGGCGCGACGCCCACCGTCGCGCTACGCTACTGGCTGAAGCAGAACGGCGTCTCGCCGGACGACGTGACCTTCGCCGCCATGGGGATCGAGGCGGTGCAGCAGGCGATGCTGACCGGCGCCGTCGACGGCGGCACGGTGCTGGAGCCGGCCCTGACCATCGTCCAGAGCCGCAAGCCCGACGTGAAGACCATCGCCTTCGCGCCCGAGATGTATCCGAACCTGCCCGGCGTCGTCGTCTCGGCCACCGAATCGTTCCTCGCCCGGCATTTCGATGCCGTCGCGACCGTCGTGAAGCTCAGCGCGCGGGCGCGTGACCTGATTCTTGCCGAGCCGGCCAAGGCGGCGCTCCACGTCCAGACGATCCTTTCCGGCGGTCTCGTCGATTCGGCTCTCTACGAGCGCGCCCTGCGCTCGAAGGCGCTCAAATTCGTCATCGATCCGCGCACCATCGTCCAGGCGACGCAGGACAGCCTCGCCTTCGAGGTCGAGATCGGCGACTTCCCCAAGGCGCCCTCGACCGAGGGCCTCTTCGATCCCCGCGCCTACGACAAAGCCATGGCAGGCTGAAGACCCGCGCCGTCACGGCATCCGGTCATCCCTTGATCCTGTGAAATGCGCGCCTGCGCCACATGGGGAAAGCTTCACAATCCTGTCGTCGAGCGTCTAGTATGCCGGCCGTGCGAACCCTGTAGTCCCTCCTTCGGATGGAGGTCACTTGACGGTCCACGTCGCGGTGCCAAAGGCGGAATCCTGCCCGGCGCTCGTTCTGAACGCCGATTACCGGCCGCTGAGCTACTATCCGCTCTCGGTCTGGTGCTGGCAGGATGCGATCAAGGCGGTGTTTCTGGAAAGAGTGGTGATCCTGTCGGAATACGATACGACGGTCCGCTCCCCCTCCTTCGAAATGCGGCTCCCCTCGGTCGTCTGCCTGAAGACCTATATCCAGCCCGCCCGCAATCCCGCCTTCACGCGCTTCAACGTCTTCCTGCGCGACCGCTTCACCTGCCAATATTGCGGCCAGCGCGAGGAATTGACCTTCGACCACCTGATCCCGCGCTCGCGCGGGGGGCTGACAACCTGGGAGAACGTCGTCGCGGCCTGCTCGCCCTGCAACCTGCGCAAGAGCGATCGCCTGCCGCGCGACGCCGGCATGTGGCCGCACCAGATGCCCTATGCGCCGAGCGTGCACGACCTGCACCGCAACGGGCGCCTCTTCCCGCCGAACTTCCTGCACGAGAGCTGGATGGATTATCTCTACTGGGATACCGAGCTGGAGCCGTAGCTCTCTATCGCCGCCGCAGCGCCCCCCATGCCGCGAGCGCCGCAAGGCCCAGCGAGACGAGCGCATTCCAGCCCGCCAGGGACAGGCCGAGGAAGCGCCAGGCCGCCTCGGTGCAGCTCACGACCCGCGTCGTCTCGAGGCCCTTCAGAAGATCCTCGACCGAAGCCGCCGGTGCCGTCCCGCCTCCGCAATCGGAGGGGCCGGCCCACAAGGCCCATTCCGCCCCGGCGTGATAGGCGGCGAGGCCCGCGCTGCCGAGGAAAAGCAGGGCCAGCAGCACGAGCCCCGGGGGCCGCACCCGGCCCGGCGCCGCGGCCGTGAGTGCGGCGAGCGGCACGCCCACATAATAGGGCCAGCGCTGCCAGAGGCAGAGCTTGCAGGGCACGAGGCCGAAGACATGCTGCGAGGCCAGCGCCCCCGCGATGGTCGCCGCCGCGACCAGCAGCACCCCGAGCGCCGCGGCACGGCTCGCCCCGTCGCCTCTCGATCCGGCATCCATGGCGTCACCCGACGAATTTGAGGCTCAGGAAGCCCCCGATCACGACGACCACCAGGGCAATGGCAATCACGGTCAGGTGCTTGTCCATGATCTCGCGGATCTGCGCCCCGTAGCGGCCGATCAGGGCCGCGATCAGGCCGAATCGCGCTCCCCGCGTGATGAAGGACAGCACCGTGAACCAGACAAGGTCATAGCCCGCGAAACCCGAGGTGATCGTCACGAGCTTGAAGGGGATCGGCGTCAGGCCCTTGAGCAGGATGATCCAGTGGCCCCAGGCGGCATAGGCGTGCCGGAACTCATCGGCCTTGGCCTCGAGCCCGTAGAGGTGGAAGAGCCATTGGCCGATCGAATCATAGAGCAGCGCGCCGATCGCGTAGCCGGCCAGCCCCCCGAGCACCGAGGTGACCGTGCAGAGCCCGGCATAGAACCAGGCGCGGTCCGGGCGCGCCAGCGCCATCGGAACCAGCATCACGTCGGGCGGCACCGGGAAGAAGGAGCTTTCCGCAAAGGACACCGCGCCCAGCGCATAGGGCGCCGATTTGCGGCTGGCGAGGTCGAGGACCCAGTCGTAGAGGCGTCGCAGCATGGTCGGAAGGGAAGCGGCCGAATCGGCGCCTTTGAGCACGACCCGCCCCCCGAGACCAGCCACCGTCGGCCGCCGGGATCTCTCAGAGGGTCCCGCGCTGCTCGAAGTTCCCCTCCTCCGCCTCGTCCGGTGCCACCGAATGCTCCTCGACCGTTTCGACCCGCGCCGAGGGCGGTCCCCCGCGGCACGCCTCGATCATGCGGCCGACCGTCTCGGCAGGTCCCCGGAAGACCGCCTCGACGCTTCCGTCGCGGCGGTTCCTCACCCAGCCTCCAAGGCCGAGATCACGCGCGAGGCCGGCCGTCCAATAGCGGAAGCCGACACCCTGGACGCGCCCTCGGATGACAATGCGGATGACGAGGTCGCGGCTCACGGCGTCCAGCTCCAGCCCGGCCGGACGATACCGCGCGGGGGATCGCACGGCGTCGCGCGGGTCGGTCGCACCTTCTGAACAGGCCCCGCTGCAGGCTGCGGCGCAAGCCGCCCTCCCCCGACACCCAAAGCCGCGATCTCCGCCAGCGCGCTCTGCGGCAGCCCGATTTCGCGAGCGGCCGCCAGCACGCCTTCCAGATATCCCGGCCGCGGCACGCCCGGCCCGGCATTGGCGCCCAGATAGACAAGCGCCCCCCGTGCGCCCCCCTCGCTCAGGACGGGTTGCCGGCACTTCGCATAGAGACCGGATGCCACCTCCTCGTAGCGGTCGAGGGCAGGAATGTCGGCAAGCGGCAGATCCCAGAGCGCGCCGTGGACGGCCCTGCGGGAATCGCGAACCACGGTTGCATAGCCCTCGCGCATGATGGCGAGGCGATGGCGCGCGAGCCTCGCGAGCCCGATCATCCGCGCGCCGGGACATCGCGCGGCCATGGCGGCGCGGTCCATGTTGGAGCCATATGCGAAGTAAAGCGGCATGGGGGTCGGGTCCGCGGGGCCGGGCCATGATAGCCCGTCATCCCGGCCGGAGCGAATGCGGAGGGCCGGGACCGTCTCCCGGAAGGGATTCCCGGCCGCGGGGCGGGACGTCCGGCGCGTTGCCTCCGCGCCCGCGATTCCGTAGGGCCTTCGCATGACGGCCACGCCCCACCACGACACGATCCTCATCATCGATTTCGGCTCGCAGGTGACGCAGCTCATCGCCCGGCGCCTGCGCGAAACGGGGGTCTATTGCGAGATCCACCCCTTCCAGAAGGCGGCCGAAGCCTTCGCCAGGCTGAGGCCGAGGGGCGTCATCCTCTCGGGCGGCCCCGCCTCGGTGCCGGATGCCGGAAGCCCCCGCGCTCCGCAGGAGATCTTCGAGTCGGGAGTGCCGATCCTCGGCATCTGCTACGGCCAGCAGACTCTGGCCCACCAGCTCGGGGGCGCGGTCGAGGGCGGCCACGCGGCCGAGTTCGGCCGGGCGGATATCGAGATCAGAGAGTCCTCGGCTCTCTTCGGGGGCATCTGGGAGATTGGCGGGCGCTATCCCGTCTGGATGAGCCACGGCGACCGCGTGACCCGCCTGCCCGAGGGCTTCACGGTCAAGGCCGTCTCCGAGAACGCCCCCTTCGCCGTCGCGACCGACGAGGTGCGTCGCTATTTCACGACCATGTTCCACCCCGAGGTTGTGCATACACCGGACGGCGCGCGCCTTCTCCAGAATTTCGTCCACGATGTCTGCGGCCTCGCGCGGGACTGGACGATGGCGGCCTATCGCGAGGAGATGATCGCGAGGATCAGGGCGCAGGTGGGCTCGGAGTGCGTGATCTGCGGCCTCTCGGGGGGCGTGGATTCGGCCGTTGCGGCCGTGCTGATCCACGAGGCGATCGGCGAGCAGCTCACCTGCGTCTTCGTGGATCACGGCCTGATGCGCAAAGGGGAGGCCGACGAGGTCGTGGGCCTCTTCCGCGGCCATTACAACATTCCGCTCGTCCATGCGGATGCTTCGGCGCGGTTTCTCGGCGAGTTGGCGGGCGTGAGCGATCCCGAGCGCAAGCGCAAGATCATCGGGGGCCTCTTCGTCGAGGTCTTCGAGGAGGAGGCCAGGAAGATCGGCGGCGCGAAGTTCCTGGCCCAGGGCACGCTCTATCCCGACGTGATCGAGAGCGTGTCCTTCTCCGGCGGCCCGTCGGTGACCATCAAGAGCCACCACAATGTCGGGGGCCTGCCCGAGCGCATGAACATGAAGCTCGTCGAGCCGCTTCGCGAGCTGTTCAAGGACGAGGTGCGCGCGCTCGGCCGCGAGCTGGGCCTGCCCGACGCCTTCGTCGGACGCCACCCTTTCCCCGGCCCCGGCCTCGCCATCCGCTGCCCCGGCGAAGTGACGGCAGAGAAGCTCGCCATCCTGCGCGAGGCCGACGCCATCTATCTGGAGGAGATCCGCAAGGCCGGCCTCTACGATGCGATCTGGCAGGCTTTCGCGGTGCTGACGGACGTGCGCACGGTAGGCGTCATGGGCGACGGACGCACCTACGACCGCGTCCTCGCCTTGCGCGCGGTGACCTCGGTGGACGGCATGACGGCCGATTTCTACCCCTTCGACATGGCGTTCCTCGGCCGCACCGCGACCCGCATCATCAACGAAGTCAAGGGCATCAATCGGGTGACCTACGACATCACCTCGAAGCCACCCGGGACGATTGAGTGGGAATGATTCAGGCCCATCCGCAGGTATCCGGCACTACGCCACGCCACTACACATCATATTGAAAACAAAAGATAATCCATACGTCTTCATTCGTCATCTATCGGTGGGAGACTGTCCAAAATGACGGTATAGCGGACGGTATGGCCGACTCTTGATCGCAGCGTGAAATCGCTATACCGTCAGGGATGAGAGAGCTTTGACGGTATATTTTTTTATATCAAACCACTGAAAAATAACGAGAAATATCTCTGTAGCGGCGGGGTTTTTGGCATGACGGTATAGTTGAGGTCTCTCTCCGGGAAAATTGCCCTATCTGGAGCGAGACATGCTGACTGACGCAAGCCTCAAGGCACTGAAATCAAGAGATAAACTCTACAAGATTGCAGACCGTGACGGTATGTACGTTGTGGTCCAGCCGTCGGGCGCGATCGTGTTCCGGTACGACTATCGCCTTAACGGCCGTCGAGAGACATGGACGATCGGTCGGTACGGCGCCGGAGACCTGTCACTTGCTCGCGCTCGAGAGCGCCTGATCGACGGGAAGCGAATGATATCGGAGGGGGTCTCGCCCGCTCACGAGAAGCAACGGGAGAAGCGTCGTCAGAAGGAGGCGAGGAGCTTCGGTGAGTTTGGGGAGCGCTGGCTTCGGGAAGCTAAGATGGCCGACAGCACCCGGGCAATGCGCCGCGCGGTCTTCGAGCGCGACATCCTTCCTACATTTCGAAATCGCCTTCTGACTGAGATTAGCCCCAACGACCTGCGCGCAATGTGCTCGAAGGTGAAGGAGCGTGGGGCGCCTGCAACGGCGGTCCATGTCCGTGACATCGTGAAGTTGATCTATGCGTTCGCGATCCTACACGGCGAGAAGGTCAGCCATCCTGCCGACGGGGTTGGGCCTGCCTCGATCGGGACGTTCGTGCCGAAGGATCGGTCGCTGTCTCCGGCAGAGATCCGTATCATGTTGAAGCAGATCGAGCATGTGCCGACCCTGCCGACAATCCGGTTAGGGATGAAGCTTTCCCTCCTCACTATGGTGCGTAAGAGTGAGTTGCAGGACGCGACTTGGGACGAAGTCGATTTCGAGAACGCCGTGTGGTCGATACCCAAGGAGCGAATGAAGCGGTCCAAGGCGCACAATGTCTATCTCGCTCAGCAGGCAATCGACATCCTGATCGCGCTGAAGACCTGCGCCGGCAACTCGAGGTATCTCCTCCCGTCGCGCTATGATGCGGACGCTCCTATGTCGCGGGCGACATTCAATCGGATAACGACAGCGGTCGTCTTGCGCGCGAAGAAGGAAGGTTTGCCACTGGAGTCGTTCACCGTCCATGACCTGCGTCGGACAGGCTCGACCTTGCTCAATGAGCTGGGCTTCAATAGCGATTGGATCGAGAAATGTCTTGCTCACGAGGATGGCCGCTCGTCACGCGGAATCTACAACAAAGCGGAATATGAACATCAGCGGCGCCACATGATGCAGGAGTGGGCCAACCTGATCGACGCTTGGGTAGCGGGCCAGAAATACGTCCCAACGCTTTATCCGCCATCCATGGACCTTCTGGTGCCGGAACCTAGTGTCTGACGGGACGGGTCTTGCGTTGATGGACGTCGGGCGCGGGAGCGCGCTTGACGGTCTTGCTCCGGGAGGCCGCACGTCTCGCT
>OEIU01000155.1_pt1 | contig 70754 bp, 75 predicted proteins | sample 1539221 | NCBI WGS metagenome assembly OEIU01 (sample SAMN03792071, study PRJEB22550) | activated sludge metagenome | feature: wastewater treatment plant; material: activated sludge; isolation source: Wastewater treatment plant of a petroleum refinery complex | place: Argentina: Zarate | collected...
TGAAGGCGGCGTCATCGGCGATCAGGACACTCGGCATCGGGGACCTCGGATGGGGAGGGGGTTCGGTGCTGCCTGCGCTATCGGCATGCCGGACGGCGAGTTGACGCCGAGGGCCGGATCCCGGGTGTGGATCCCCGCCCGCGTCAGGCCTCGTCGGCCGCCAGGCCGCGGAGGCGCTTCGCGTGGCTGGCGACGTCGGTGATGCGGACGCCGAACTCCTCGTCGATCACCACCACCTCGCCGCGCGCGATCGGCTTGCCGTTGACCAGCACGTCGACCGGCTCGCCGGCGAGCTTGTCGAGCTCGATGATCGAGCCGGGGACGAGCTCCAGGACGTTGCGGATGCGCAGCTGGGTGCGGCCGAGCTCCACCGTCACCTGGAGCGGGACGTCGAGCAGCAGGCTGATGTCGCTGCCGCCCGGTCGCGCCGGCATGTCGTCGAGCGACGGGAACGTGACCGGCTGGGCCACGGGCGGCGCCGGCAGGGCGTGCAGGTGGCGGTCGTCCTCCGCGCCACCGGCGCCCGGGGCCTCCGGACCCGGCGCGGCGGGACCGGGCGCGGCGGCGGGGTTCAGCAGCCCATCGACGAGGGCGCGGGCGAAGTCGATCGGCATGAGCTGCATGAGCGTGGTGTCGAGCAGCTCGCCGACGTGGAGCTGGAACGAGGTCCGCACCATCGCGTCGGTGATGCCGAGCTCCTCGAGCGCCGCATCCGTCGCCAGGTCCAGCACCTGGACCTGCGGGGCGGAGATGTCGATGCGGCGGCCGACCATCTCGGCCATCGCGGTCGAGGCGCTGCCCATCATCTGGTTCATCGCCTCGGCGGTCGCCGAGGTGTGCAGCTCGGAGAGCTCGCCGGACGGGGTGCCCTCGCCGCCCATCATCAGGTCGGCCACCACGGAGGCGTCGGGGATGCTGAGCAGGAAGACGTTGCGCCCGTCGAGGCCCTCGGTGTAGTCGATCGAGACGATCACCGCGGGCGCGTTGAACTGGGCGCGCACCTCCTCCTCGTTCACGACCTCCACGAGCGGCGTCGTGATCTGCACGGGCCGCGACAGCAGCAGGCTGAGCGTCGTGGCGGCGCTCGACATGCAGATGTTGCCGACCTCGCCGATCGCGTCGCGCTCGGACTCGTCCAGCCCGGGGGTCCCGCCGGCGGCGGGGGCGACGGACTCCTCGGCGGGGGCCGCGGCGGGGGCCGCGGGCTCCTCGGCGGGGGCCGCGGGCTCCTCGGCGCTCGGCTCGGCATCCGGGCCGGCCGTCAGGAGGGCGTCGATCTCCTCCTGGCTGAGGCTGCCACCCTCGCTCATTCGTAGGTCCTTTCGGAGTCGTCGATCGTTCCGGTGATCTGGACGGCGGCGCGGCGGCCGCGGACGCCCGGCTGGGCGGAGAAGGCGTGCCGCCGGCCGACGCGCACGAGGGCGTCGGTGCCGGGCGGGACGGCCAGGGGGATCACGTCGCCGGGGGCGAGCGACAGCAGGTCGCCGACGTTGAGCCGGGCGTCGCCCAGCTCGACGACGACCGGGATGCTGACGGCGCCCAGCTCGTCCGCCATGCCCTGGCGGCTCTCGGGCGACGACGTGTCGGCCAGGCTCGAGAAATAGCTCTGGGTGGTGAGCCGCCCCATGGCGGGCTCCAGCACCAGGGCGGGGATGCAGAGGGAGAACATCCCGGTCTGGGCCCCGACGCGCAGCTCGAACGTGATCAGCACCACCATGTCGGAGGGGGCGACGATCTGCGCGAACTGCGGATTCATCTCGGTGCCGACGCGCTTGAAGCGCACCGGGGTGACCTCGCTCCACGCCTCGCTGAACGCGTTGGTCAGCGTCTCGACGACGTTGGCGGTCAGGGCCAGCTCGATCTCGGTCAGCTCGCGCGTGCGGGGCCGCTGGGTGCCGGGGCCGCCGACCAGCCGGTCGATGATGGAGAACATGATCGGCAGGTTGATCTCGAGGACCGCGTTCCCCTCGAGCGGCTCCATCGTGACGATGTTGATGAGGCTCGGGGTCGGGATCGAGTTGACGTACTCGCCGTAGCTCACCTGGTCGGCGGTGAGCACCTCCACCTCCACCATCGCGCGCAGCGCGCCCGACAGGTGGTTCTGCGCGGAGCGGCAGAAGGTCTCGTGGAGCAGCTCGATGGTGCGGAGCTGGTCCTTGCTGAACTTGCTGGGCCGCAGGAAGTCGAAGGGCCGGACGGCCGCCTCGGCCGCCTCCTCCTGCACCTGGGCGGCGTCGAGATCGCCGCTCGACATGGCGTTGAGCAGGGCATCGATCTCGCTCTGTGTGAGCACCTCCGACACGCCCTCACCATCGGCCCGCCCCCCGGATAGTTGAGCCGCCGACCCCGACCTCGGGGGGGTGCCCCGGAAGGGGTCCAGGGCGTTAGCCTGCAGATCTCGCCACGATCCGAACGGAGGCGGCGACGCAGGAGCACGGGGTGGACGGCGGCATCGAGAGGAGCGAGCGCTATCAGGCCGCGCTCGGGCGCGACCCGGCGGAGATCGCCGCGGTGCGCACGGCCATGCGCGACCTGGCCGACCGCCACGGCTTCGGCGACCGCGCCGGCGACCTGGTGCTGGCGCTCGACGAGGTCGTCGCCAACGCCCAGGAGCACGGCACCCCGCCGATCCTGATCGACGCGTGGGTCGACGGCCGCGTGGTGGTGGAGGAGCACGACGACGGCGCCGGCTTCGAGCCCCACCGCGTCTCGGCCCGCCACCCCCCCCCGCGCTACGGCACCAGAGGACGCGGCCTCTGGATCACCCGCCAGCTCACCGACCACCTCCAGGTGGCGTGCGGCGAGGGCGGCACCATCGTGCGCATCGAGCTCTCCCCGGAGCCGCACATCGGGGCGTGACCCGCCGCTGCGGGAACGCCGAACCGCGATGGGGGGCGGCCCCGTCGCGCCGCCGGCGCCGCGGAGGCATGGATGGGGCATGACCACCGGCCGGGACTCCCGGGACCACCGCACCGCCCTCGAGCGCGGGACGGCGGCGGCGGCGTTCGCCGCGGCGCCGGTGATCGCCGCGGTCGGCGTCGTCTGCGCGATCGTCTGGCCGGAGGCCGTCAGCGGCGAGGCCGACCCCACGACGGGGGGCATCGTCGCAGGGACGGTGGCGTTCGTCCTGGTGACCGCCGCCCCGCTGGTGCTGTTCGGGTGGGCGCTGCGCTCCGGCAATCCCCGGGCGCTGACCGTGGTGGCGGTGGCCGCGCCGGTCTGGGCCGTCTGGTTCGGCCTGATCCCCCTGGTCGGCGCCCTCGTGGGCGGCTGGGAGGGCCTGGCGCCGCCGGCGGTCGTCACCGCGGCGGCCGCGGGCGTCCTCGACGGCTTCGTCCTGGTCGCCGCACGCCGCGGCCTGCGCCGCTCGCGACCGGGTGGCGGCGGCACGTCCCCGGACCCCCGCACGGGAACGTCGATGGGCGGCCCGGGCCCGCCGTGAGGCGCGGGCCACCCGTCCGAGGCCGGGCTATTGGACGGCGAACTCCGTGTAGTAGACGTCCACGATCGTGTAGTCGGTGTGCTTGTTCACGCGCTCGACGATGCTCTTCTTCACCGAGTCGCGGCCGTCGGCGGTGGAGAGCTGGCCGCTCGTCTTGCTCTGGAGCGTCGAGATGACGATGTCGCGCAGCTCCGCCGCCTCCTCGACCGTGTCCGGCTTGTCGCCCTCGCCCTTCACGACCTCGCCCTCCGACAGCTTCGAGAAGCGCAGGGCCACGCCCACCTTCACGAAGTGCGGGGTGCCGCCCCCGTCGGCCAGATTCACCACGAACGGGTCGGGCATCGTGTAGGTGATCCCGGGCTCCTTGGCGAGCTTCGCCTCGTCCGGCGGCGGCGGCTTCAGCACCACCATCTTCACCACGACGAGGGCCACCAGGAGCACCACAGCACCCACGATGATCAGCTTCTTCTTCACGAACCGCTCCTGAGGGTCAGCCGCCGAGGGCTGTCGCGGGGGACTGGGACGGGGCGCCCTGCATCCGCAGGACCAGGATCTCGACGCGCCGGTTCATCGCGCGGCCGGTGGCGCGCTCGTTGTCGGCGACGGGCCGGGTGTCGGCGAAGCCGCTGGCCTGCAGGCGACCGGCGGGCACGCCCTCGGCGATCATTGTGCGGACGACGGCCGAGGCCCGGTCGCCGGAGAGCTCCCAGTTGGACGGAAAGCGCGCGCTCGCGATGGGGGTGGAGTCGGTGTGGCCCTCGACGCGCACCGGGTTGGGCAGCGCCTTCAGTGACCGCGCGATCGGGGCGATGATCGTCGCGCCCGCCGCCTGGAGCGTCGCGGACCCCGGCGTGAAGAGCACGCCGTCGGTCTCGAGGCGGATGGCGAGGCCCCGCTCGTTGACCGAGGTCGACACCCTGCCGCCCACGCCCGCGTCGTCGAGCTTCGACGCGATCGACTGCTGCGCCGCCTGGAGCTGGGCGCTCTCGAGCACCTGCTCGGGGGAGGCGTCGGCGATGGAGATCCCCTGGATGCTCGGCACCTCGGGGGCGATCTGGCCGGCCTGCGTGGTGACCGCCGGCGCGGGGACGCCCGGGTTGGTCTCGAGCACGCTGGTGCCGCCCGCGGCCAGGCCGCTGTTGAACGCGTCCTGCAGCGTCTGCTTGAGCATGTCGAACTTGGCCGTGTTCACGACCGAGATCGAGAACAGCACCATGAACAGCACGAACATCAGCGTCAGCACGTCGGCGTAGGTGATGAGCCACCGCTCGTCGGGGTGCTCCTCGTGGCGCTGCTTCCTCTTCGCCATGGCCGGGGCCTACGCGGCCTGTGCGGCGGGCTCGGCGGAAGTGCCGGACGCGGCGCCCGCGCCCTCGGCGTCGTCCTCGGTCTCGCGCTGGTCGGGCGGCAGGAAGCTCCACAGCTTCTCGGCCAGGATGCGCGGGTTGTCGCCGCTCTGGATGGAGAGCACGCCCTCGATCATCAGCAGCCGCTCGCCCGCCTCGATCGCGGTCATCTTCTTCAGGGCGTTCGCGATCGGCAGGAACACGACGTTCGCGGCGGCCACGCCGTAGAACGTCGCGAGGAACGCCGCCGAGATGGCGGGGCCGAGGGTGTCCGGCTTGTCCAGGTGCTGGAGCACCGACACCAGCGAGAGCACGGTGGCGAGGATGCCGACCGTCGGCGCGAAGGCGCCGCCCTGCTTGAACATGTCCTGGTTCTTGTGGTGCCGCTCCTCCATCGCGTCGAGCTCGGTCTCGAGGATGTCCTTCACGAGCTCGGGGTCGGTGCCGTCCACCACCAGGCGGACGCCCTTGCCCAGGAACGGGTCGTCGACCTGCTTGCTGTCCTCCTCGAGCACCAGCAGCCCCTCGCGCCGGGCCTTCTCGGAGAAGCCGACGAGGGTCTTGATGATCTCCGGCCGGTTGTCCGCCCGCTCCTTCAGGGAGAGGGTGGTCAGCTTGATCATCGAGATCCACTCCTTCATGCCGAAGGAGGCGATCAGGATGCAGGCCGTGCCGCCGCCCACCATGAAGAGGGCGGGGATCGAGATGATCCCGGCGATCGTGCCGCCCTTCAGGATCATCCCGATGATGATGAAGACCCAGGCGCCGACCAGGCCGATGAGCGGGGACATGCGGGGAGGCTCCCGGCGCTAGGCGGTGAGGGCGGCGGTCAGGTGCGCGCCGGCGTGGACGAGCCGGCGGTAGTCGACGACCGCGGTCACGACCTCCTCGACGCTCTCGAGCACCAAGAACTGGCGCCGGTCGACCGTCTGGATGTGCGTGTCCGGGGTGGCCTCGACGGTGAGGATGAGCTCCGCGTTGAGCGTCATCTCGTCGCCGTTGAGGCGGTGAAGGCTGATCACGTTCGATCCTCCGTGACGTGCGGGCCGCAACCGGGGGGCTGCCGTGCGCCCCCCGGTTATCGGTCGTCGGGCCCGCGATCTGAGCGTCAGGCCGGGTCGGCTAGCGCTTGAGGTTCACCAGCTCCTGGAGCATGTCGTCGGAGGTGGTGATCGCACGGCTGTTCGCCTGGAAGCCGCGCTGGGCGATGATCATGTTCGTGAACTCGAGGGCGAGGTCCACGTTGGACATCTCGAGGGCGCCGGGCACGATGTTGCCGTGGCCGGCGACGCCGCCGGGGGCGCCGTTGACGGCGGGGCCCGAGTTGTTCGACACCCGCCACATGTTGTCGCCGGCCCGCTCGAGGCCCGGGGCGTTCGCGAACTTCGCGAGGCTCAGGTTGCCGATCGGGGTGGAGACGCCCGCGGTGCTGACGGCGGTGATGCCGCCGGCCGCGTCGACGTTGATGGCGGCGGTGGTGGCCGGGTCGACCTGGAGGCGGCCGATGTTGCCGGTGCCGGCGACGGTGCCGAGCACGTACTGGCCCTTCGTCGTGACCAGGTAGCCCTGGCTGTCGAACGAGAAGTTCCCGGCGCGGGTGTAGAGCTCGCCGCCCGCCGTCTGGTCGTTGCCGCCGACGCCGCCGAAGGTGGCACCGGCCGCGGCGACGCGGAAGAAGCCGTCGCCCTGGATCATCATGTCCGTGACGACGCCCGTGCTCTGGGCGTTGCCCTGCGTCATGAGGGTGTCGATCGAGTTGAGCGACATGCCCAGGCCGACCTGGCGCGGGTTGGTGCCGCCCGTGCTGGGGGGCACGGGGGCGCCGGCGCCGGAGAGGTTCTGGTACAGCGAGTCCTTGAAGGTCGCGCGCTGGCTCTTGTAGCCGAACGTGTTGACGTTCGAGATGTTCGAGGACAGCACGTCCATCATGGTCTGGTGGTTCCGCAGGCCTGAGACGGCCGCGAACATGGAGCGCATCATCGGTGTGGGTCTCCCTTCCCTGGTGTGGCGGCGGAACCCCCTCCGATGAGGTCCAGCCCCGGCCGCCCGTATCCGTACGTGTGTGGCGCCTAGGTGATGGCGGCGCTGTCGATGTTCGTGAAGACCTGGTCCTTCATGCCGCCCTGATCGACGGCGGTGATCACGGTGCGGTTGGTCACCGAGACCACGACGGCGAGCGAGTCCATCATCACGATGGCCTCGCGGCCGCCCTTCGCGGCCAGCTTGTCGACGGCGCCCTCGAGCCGCTGCTGCATCTCGGGGGTGACGGCGAGCTGGCGCTGGCCCAGCCGCTGCACGGCGTGGGCGCTCCAGCGGACCGGTGCGGGCCCGTCGGCGAGCTTGCTGCCGCGGAGCGTGTCGAAGCCGGGCGCCGCGGCGCCGCGACCCGCCCGCGCAGCCTGCGCGGGCGCGGCGGCCGGGGCGACCCGGCCGACGTGGGTGCCGGGGTCGCTCACGCGCCCACCTGGGTGACGAGCTTCGCGTCGACGGACACGCCGTTGACGGTGAGGGCCATCGAGCGGCCGTCAGCGCCCATCGTGACCGCGGAGACGGTGCCGGTGATCGGCGTCGTCTCCCCCTTGGGCAGGTAGCTCACGGTCTTGCCGACCAGCGAGGCGCCCTGCGCCAGGCGGCTGCTCAGGTTCATCGCCGCGGTGTCCTTGGCGAGATTGGTGATCTGCTCGAGCTGCGAGAACTGCGCCATCTGGGCGACGAACTCGGTGTCCTTCATCGGCTCGAGCGGGTTCTGGCCCTTGATCTGGCTGGCCAGCAGCTTCAGGAACCCGTCCGACGAGAACATGTCGGTCTGCTCGGCCTTCTTGGCGGCCGACGGGTCGGCCGGGTTGTACGCGCCCGTGACGGGCGGGATGGTGGTGTCCGCCATCGTGCCCTCCTAGGCGAGCAGGTCGAGGCCGGAGGTGTCCCCCGTGCCGGTGGTCGTGACGGCGGCCGCGCCGGCCACCTCGGCGGAGTCGCCGGCGTCGGCGGTCCCGCCGCGGGCGGCGGAGCCCTGGGAGCCCTGCGACGACGCCTGCGCGTCGCGGCCGCCCTGGTAGGCGACGTCCAGGTCGCCCATCGCGTAGCCGAGGTCGCCGAGGGCCGAGCCGAGGTTGCCCAGCGTCTGCTGGAGCAGCTTCGCGGCCTCCGGCCGGTCGGCGGTGATCTGCGCCTGCAGCACGCCCTCGGTCATGGTCACGCGGATGGTGAGGTGGCCGAGGTCCGGCGGCCGGAGGTTGACGAGCAGCTCCTTGCCGCCCTCGCGGATCGCCATGTGCACCCGCTGGCCGAGCTCTTTCGCGAGCTCGTGCGGGGTGGTGGCGCCGCCGTGCGTGACCGTGCCCGACAGCGCGTCGAGGCGGGTCTGCTGGGCGGGCGGCGTGGCGATCGCGACGCCGGTGGGCAGGTCGGTCCGCGCGGGGGCGGGCGCCTGCTCGGTGGCCGCGGCGGCGGGGGCCGGCGCGTCCTTCGCGGCGTGCTGTGAGGTGGCGGCGGCCGGGCCGGCCGCCTGCGGGGTGCCGGCGGCGGGGTCGTCCGCCACCGGGGTGAGCGTCAGGGAGACCGTGGCGGCAGGCGCCGCCGCGGTCGTCCCGGACGTCGCGGACGGAGTGGCGGCCGGGGCCGCCGCGGCGCCGTCCGTGGCGCCCTCCGTCGCGGTCGCGGCCGGCGGCGTCGCCGCGGCCGTGATCTGGTTGGCCGTCCCGGGCGCCGGTGCGGGGACCGCCTCGGCGACGGGCGGGACGGGCGCCGCGACCGGCATCGCCGGACCGGCGGTCCCGGGCTTCGCCGGGACCGGGACGGCCTCCGGCTGCGGCGGCACGGGCGCGGGGACCGGGCCCGTGGCGGGCGCGGCCGTCCCGGCGACGACGGCGACGACCGGGGCTGCCGCCGCCTGGGCCGAGACGGCCTGGGCCGCGACGGCCTGCGGCACCGCGGCGACGATCGCGCTCGCGATCGCCACGGCCACGCCGTCGGCGGGCGGGGTCTCCCCCTGCGAGGCGCCGGCGTCGGCGGCGTCCTCTCCCTGCAGCTCCCCTGTCCGGGGTCCGGCTGCGTCGTTGTTCTGCGTCCCTCCGCCGGCGTCGTCCGAGGCCCGGTGGGTTGAGCGGCGCCCGAGTGCGGCGCTGAAGCTCTCCTCCGGGTGGGTGGACTCGACCTGGCCCGCGGCATCCTCGCCTCCGGCCGGGGTGGTCCCCCTCCCTCGGCTCGCTGCCACCGGCGGCGGCGCGAGCTGTGCGTCGATCATCCTGTCCTCAACACCGTCCTTCCGTGTCGGTGGTCCTGCGTGTTCCGCTCCCTTCATCGGCAGGTGACCCCGCCGAGTGGAGCGTCAGGGACGCGACGGCCCGGCTATGCGGCGGCGCCGCCGCGTGCGCGGGCGGCGCGACGGAGCGCAAGCTCGTCCATGGCGATCGTGTGCTGGCGCAGCTCCTCGGCGCGGTGGCGCTCGAGCGCCCGCGCCTTCAGCTGGCCGATCGCCTCCGTGTCCTGGCTGGCGCGCACCAGGTCGGCGCGGCGCTCGTCGGCGACCTCGCCCAGACGGTCGACCGTCGCGTCCTCGTAGGCGGCCCGGGCGCGGAGCACGGCCAGGTCGGCGTGGGCGGCCCGCAGCGCGGAGAGCTCGGTGGGGGTCCCCATGAGCGCGCGCAGGTGGGCGAGCCCGGCGGCGAGCTGCGCCTGCGCGACCACCGCCTTCTCCTGCTGGGCGGCGACCGCGGCCATCGCCCGGGCCAGCTCCTGGCGGACCATGTCCTCGCGCTGGGCGCGGTGGTCGAGCACCTGCTCGAGACGGAAGGTGAAGCGGCCGCTCACGTCCGACGCATCGGCACGCGGGGCGCCGGCCTTGACGCCGGCGGGTGCGATGACCACGCGGCGTCCGTGGTTTCCCGTGCCCGCGCCCAGTGGATCCACGGTTCACCGCGACCCCCGGCGGTGCGTGAATCGGGGTGCCCGGCACCTCGTGCCGCGGGTGCGGCACCCGGAGGCGGTGAGCATGGGCCCGGCGGCGGCGATGCGAACGTCACACCCGTCCCGCGGGGGCGTGGGACTGGCGCTCCTCGTCGCCGCGCTGGCGGTCGCGACGGTTCTGTGGGTCATCCGGCCCCTGCCTGGCGGCAGCGGCTACAACCTGGCCGTCGAGACGTGCACGGTGCTGCTGGTGGTGTGGGCGGCGATGGCGGCGCGCCCGGCCCTGCTGCGGCGGCCGGCGGCGCTGGTGGCCGTGGCCGTGGCGGGGTTCGCCGCGGCGGCGGTCCGCGGGATCGGCATCGACCCGCACGCCGAGGTGGTGCGGACCTACGGGTCGCTCTTCACCGCCATCGCCGACGGGCGTAACCCGTACACCTGCGACTGCATCGTCCACCTCACCCCCGCCGGCCCCCGGCTCGGCGACTTCAACTACCCGCCGGCCGAGATCTGGCCGTACCAGGCCGTGCACGAGCTCTTCGGCGGCTGGGGCATGGGGTTCCTCGCGGTGACGGTCGTGGCGCTGAACCTGGTCGCGGCGGCCGCGCTGCTGCTCGCGCTGCCGCGGGCGTGGAGGATTCCGGCCCTGGCGTTCCTGCCGCTGCTGGTGCTGTGGGAGGTGGGCGCGACGATCGGGATGACGATGCTCGTGACCGCCGGCATCGTGGCGACGGTGCTCGACGGGATGCGGGCCGAGCGCCGCTGGCACCGGCCCGCCCTCTGGGTCCTCTTCGGCGTCGGGTTCCTCACCAAGTTCGCGATCCTGCCGCTGTTCGCGGCGTGGTGGCTGGCCGGCGCGTCGCGCGGCGGGCTCGCACCCGGGCGGCGGCTCCGCACCGCCGCCGACGCGGTGGTGCCCGCGGCGATCGCCGTCGCGCTGTGCCTGCCGTTCGGGCCGGCGAGCGTCGTCCGGAGCACCGTCCTGTTCAACGCGGACCTCGGCGGTCGCGCGGAGCTCACGACCTTCTACCCCAACGTCATCTCCGGCCTCGCGAGCTGGACGGGGGCCGAGCGCCTCTACCCCGTCGTCGCGCTGGCCGGCCTTGCCGTTGCCCTCGCCGTCGGTCGCCGGATGCGGCCGGTCGCGGCGATGCTGCTCGCGGTGACCGCGTTCCTGCTCGTGTCGCCCACCCCGGAGCCCCAGTACGTGCCGATGGTGGTGCTGCTCTTCCTCGGCGCCCTGGTCGAGCGGGACGGGGCCGCCGGACGCACGCGCGGCGCTGGCGCCGGCGGGGCGGGGCCCACGCCGGCGCCCGCGTGAGGCTCAGCCCGCGGCGCCTCCGGCGGCGGCCGCCGCCTCGGCCACCGGCGCCAGGCCGCCCACCCGGACCACGTCCCGCATCGACAGGATTCCCGTCAGCTCCGAGCCGTCGAAGACCAGCACGTGGCGCACGCCGTGCTTCACCATCAGCGCGGCGGCGTCGGCGATCGGCCAGTCGGGAGCCGCCGTGACCACCTCGCCGGTCATGTGGTCCTCCACGAACGCCGCGCTCGGGTCGAGCCCGCCGGCGACGGCCCGCAGCAGGTCGCGCTCCGTGACGACGGCGGGGCCGGGGAGCGTGCCGTCGAGTACCACCGCCGCCCCCGTGGCGTGCTGCACCATCCGCGTCGCCGCCTGCTGGAGGGTGTGCTGGGGGCCGACGATCGCGGAGATCGGGCTCATGGCGTGCTTGACCCGCATTCGCGCCTCTCCTCGTGCCGTTTGTTGCGAAGTCCGTCGAGGTTCGCACGGCTCGCCCGCGTTATCAACCGGCGAACGGCCAGTGGCGCGTGTGCATACCCTCACCCCGACGAGGGATGTTCGGCGTCCCACCGGGCGGGGTAGGCGCGTGCGCGGGCCGATCGGTACCGTCGGTCGCCGATGAGCCCGCCCTCACCGCCCGACGCGCCCGCGCCGCCCCGCGCAGCCGCCGACCGGCGTCTCGTGCTGGTGATGGTGTTCGTGGTCGGGGCGGCCAGCCTCGGCACCGAGATCGCCGCGGCCCGCCTGCTGGCGCCGTGGTTCGGCGCGTCCACCGTCATCTGGGCGAACACCATCGCCACGGTGCTCGTCGCGCTCAGCGCCGGCTACTGGCTGGGAGGGCGGCTGGCGGACCGGGGGCCCAGCCTGCGGGGGCTGTCGGTCCTGACGCTCGCCGCCGGGGTGCTCCTGGCCGTGGTGCCGTTCGTGTCCGGCCCGTTCCTGCGCAGGTCGGTGGAGGCCTTCGACCAGATCAGCGTCGGCGCCTTCCTCGGGTCGCTCGTCGCCGTGTCGGCGCTGGTGGCGGTCCCGGTGGTGCTGCTCGGCACCGTGTCCCCCTACGCGATCCGGCTGTCGGTGACGTCGGTGGAGGAGGCGGGCCGGGTGAGCGGACGGCTCTACGCCGTCTCCACGCTCGGAAGCCTCGTGGGCGTGTTCCTCGCCGCGCTGCTGCTCATCCCGTTCGTCGGCACCCGCCGTACGTTCCTGGTGTTCGCCGTCGCGCTCGGGCTGGTGTCGCTGGTCGGCCTGCCCCGGCGCGCCGCCCTCGTGCCCATCGCCTGCGCGGGCCTGCTGCTGCTGCCCGTCGGCGTCACCAAGGCGACCGGCAACGGGCGGGTGATCTGGGAGAAGGAGACCCAGTACGGCTACGCCCGCGTCCTGGAGCGCGACGACGGCTCCCGCCGGCTCGAGCTGAACGAGGGCCAGGCGACCCACTCCGTCCTCCACCCCGGGACGTACCTGACCGGCAACTACTGGGACGAGTTCCTGGTGCTGCCCCTCGCCGCGGGCCGCGCCCCCAGGTCGATCGCGATCCTCGGCGACGCCGCGGGCACCACCGCGCGCGCCTACGGCCACTTCTATCCCGGCGCCCGCGTCGACGGGGTGGAGATCGACGGGGCGCTCCACGACGTGGGCCGCCGGCTCTTCGACCTCCGCGGCCCCGACCTGCACCTGCACACGGCCGACGCGCGCCCCTTCCTGCGCGCCACCGACCGGCGCTGGGACGCGATCATGGTCGACGCCTACCGCCAGCCGTACATCCCGTTCTACCTGGTCACGAAGGAGTTCTTCCGCGAGGTCCACGACCACCTGGAGCCCGGCGGCACGGTGATGGTCAACGTCGGGCACCCGGAGGGCTCGGACCGCCTGGAGAAGGTGCTGGCGGCGACGATGGGGACCGCGTTCGCCCACGTGATGCGCGACCCGAGCGAGGACATCAACACGATCCTCGTCGCCAGCGACGCCCCCCTGTCGGGCGCGACGCTCGCGGCGACCCCGGCGCCCGCCGGCCTGGGGGACGTGCAGCGCGCGGCCGCCGTGCGCCTGGCCCCGGCACTGGGCGGCGGCGAGGTGTACACCGACGACCGCGCGCCGGTCGAGTGGCTCATCGACGCGTCGATCGTGGAGGTCGCCGCCGACGGCGGCTGACCCGCTAGGCCGGGACCACCTCGACGCCCGGGGGCAGCGGGTCGAACGCGCCGGTCATCCCGCCCGCCGGCACCGAGGGGACCGCCGCCGGGTCGGGGACGACCGGGGCGGGCGATCCGGCCAGCGCGAGCAGCCGGCCGAGCGCCTCGTCGCGCGAGTACGGGTCGTGGGTGCCCTGGGTCAGGAAACCCTCGATGTCGGCGAGCTTGGCGCGCGCCTCGTCCACCCGCGGGTCCGACCCGGGGATGTACGCGCCGATCGCGATGAGGTCCTCGGCGCGCTTGTGCGCGGCGAGCAGGCCGCGCAGGCGGCCGCCGGCGTCGAGGTGCTCCGGCGCCAGCAGCTGGGGCGCGAGGCGCGACACCGACTGGAGCACGTCGATCGCCGGGTAGTGGTGGCGGTGCGCCAGCTCGCGCGAGAGCACGATGTGTCCGTCCAGGATCGAGCGGACGGCGTCGGCGACCGGCTCGTTCATGTCGTCGCCGTCCACCAGCACGGTGTAGAGGGCGGTGATGCTCCCGACGGGGGCGGTGCCGGCGCGCTCCAGGACGCGCGGCAGCATCGCGAACACCGAGGGCGTGTAGCCGCGGGTGGCGGGCGGCTCGCCGATCGCGAGGCCCACCTCGCGCTGGGCGGTGGCGAGGCGCGTGACCGAGTCCATCATCAGCAGGACGTCGGCGCCCCGGTCGCGGAAGAACTCGGCGATGGTCGTCGCCACGAACGCCGCCTTGATGCGCACGAGCGCGGGCTGGTCGGAGGTGGCGACCACCACCACGCTGCGGGCGAGGCCCTCCGGCCCGAGGTCGTGCTCGATGAACTCGCGCACCTCGCGGCCGCGCTCGCCGACGAGGGCGATCACGTTGACGTCGGCGCTCGTGCCGCGGGCCATCATCCCCATGAGCGTGCTCTTGCCCACGCCCGACCCGGCGAAGACGCCCATGCGCTGGCCGCGCCCGCAGGGCATGAGCGCGTCGATGGCGCGCACGCCGAGGGGCAGCGGGGGGCGGATGGTGGGGCGGCGCAGCACGTCGGGCGGCGGCGCGTCGATGGGGCGGCGCGCCTCGCTGGGCGGGGCGGGCAGGCCGTCGATGGGGCGCCCCAGCCCGTCGAGCACCCGGCCGAGCAGGCCGGCGCCGACGTCCACCCGCACCGCGCCGCCGCTGGCGACCACGGTCTGGCCGGGGCCGACGCCCGAGGCGTCGCCCAGCGGCATCAGCAGCGTCTTCCCCTCGCGGAAGCCCACCACCTCGGCCTGGAGCGGCGGCGTCCCGGTGCGCGTGCCGGGCACGTGGATCTCGCAGCGCTCGCCGACGCTCGCCTCGGGGCCGCGGCTCTCGACCACCAGGCCGATGAGCTCCGACACCCGGCCGTTCATGCGGTAGGGGTCGACGGCGCGCAGCCGGGCCCGCGCGGGGCCGAGGTCGACCAGGCTCACGACGACGGGCCCTCGACCAGGGTCTCGTCGGGCGGCGCCGACAGCGCCTCGAGGATGCGGGCGAGCTGGCTCTCGACGGTGGCGTCGACGTCGCCCGCGCTCGTCTCGAGCAGGCACGACCCGGGCGACACGCGCGGGTCGTCGACCACCTCGAGGCGGGAGATGCCGCCCATCTCCTCCATGATCCCGGGGATCGCCTCCCGGCACGCGGCCAGATCCCGGGGGCTCACCCGCGCGACCAGCACGGAGCGGTCGGCGGCGCGCCGGATGGACCCGCGCACCACGTCGGCCACGCGCTCGGGCCGCACGGCCAGCTCGGCGCGCAGCACCCGGGCGGCCACCTCCACGGCCAGGGCCGTCGCCTCGCGCACCGCGTCCTCGCGCAGCTGCTCGGCGGCCTGCTCCAGCCCCCGGCCGGCCTCGACGAACGCGGCGGCCGCCGCGCCGGCCATGGCCACGCCCTCGGCCATGCCGTCGCGGTAGCCCTCCTCGCGGGCGGCGGCCAGCGCCGCCTCCACCTGGGCCTGCGCGCCCGCCAGCAGCGCGTCGGCCTCGGCGCGGGCGGCGTCGAGGATCTCCTGCGGCGATCCCGGGGGCGGCGGGGCCGCCGGCCGGGGCCGCCGCAGCGACAGGGCGACGGGGGCCTCGGCCAGCTCGGCGCCGCGGAACAGGGTGGAGCCGGCCCGGGCCCCGCTAGACAAGCTGGTCCTCGCCACCGCGGACGATGACGATCTGACCGGCGTCCTCGAGGCGGCGGATGACCGCCACGATCTTCTGCTGGGCCTCCTCGACCGTCTTCACCCGGACGGGCCCCATGAACTCGAGGTCCTCCTTGATGATCGCGGCGGCCCGCTCGCTCATGTTCGCGTAGATCTTCTCCTGGACCTCGTCGCCCGTGCCCTTCAGGGCGATCGCCAGCTCCTTGGTGTCGACCTCGCGGAGCACCTGCTGGATGCTGCGGTCGTCGAGCACCACGATGTCCTCGAACAGGAACATCATGCGGCGGACCTCGTCGGCCAGCTCCGGGTTCTGCTCCTCGAGCGTCTCCAGGATCGTGCGCTCGGTGGCGCGGTCGACCTGGTTCAGCAGGTCCACCAGCGAGCGCAGGCCGCCCGCCGAGGTGAAGTCCTGGTTGATGACGCTGGACAGCTTGCGCTCCAGCACCCGCTCGATCTCGCGGATCACCTCGGGCGCGGTGCGGTCCATCAGCGCGATCCGCATGGCCACCTCCGCCTGGAGGTCGTCGGGCAGCGAGCTCACGACCTGGGCCGCCGTCTCGGCCGGCAGGTAGGCCATGACCAGCGCGACGGTCTGGGGGTGCTCGTTGGCGATCACGTTGAGGATCTGGCCGGCGTCGGTGCGCCGCAGGAACTCGAACGGGCTGACCTGGATCGAGCCGGACAGCCGGGTCATCACGTCGTTGGCCCGGTCGGATCCGAGCGCCTTCTCAAGGATCGCGCGGGCGTACTCGAGGCCGCCCTCCGCGATGTAGTCCTGGGCGAGGGCCGTCTCGTAGAACTCCTCGACGACCGCCTGCTTGCGCTCCTGCGGGACGTGGCCGATGCCGGCGATCTCGAGCGTCAGCTCGTCGATCTCGTCCTGGCGCAGGTGCTTGAACACCTCGGCGGAGGCCTCGGCGCCCAGGCTCACCAGCAGGATGGCGGCCTTCTGGCGGCCGTTGATGGTGGCGGAGCCCATGCCGGCGGCCTAGCGGCGCTCGAGGAGCCAGCCGCGCAGCAGCTGGGCCACGTCGTCGGGCTTGCGCAGGGCGAGGTCCTCCATCTGGGCCTCGATCTGCGTCTTGCGCTGCCCCTCCAGCTGGCGCAGCGGGGCGCCCGAGCCGCCCGGCGGCAGTTCGGAGACCGGCACGGGGCCGCGCTTCAGCAGCTCGGGCAGCGCCTTCTCCAGGTCGGACTGGCGGCGGCGCAGCGACTTGCGCGCCAGCAGGATCAGCAGCAGCAGTCCCACGCCGGCCGCGCCGGTCTTGGCGATGCCCATCATGTCGGGCCCGCCGCCGGAGCCGGCGCCGCCGCCGGACTCGGCCGCCTTCTTCGCCGCGGCCGCCGCGGTCACCGCGGTGCCGTCGGCCGCGAAGGGCACGGCCTGGACGCTCACGGTATCGCGGGCCTGCTCGAAGCCGACCGCGGCCTTGATCGTGTCCTCCAGCGAGGCGACCGTCGCGGCGGGCACCTCGTCGCTCACCTGCACCGCGATCGACTGGCTGGTGACGGTCCCCGGCGTCTTCTCCACCTGGGAGCGGACGCGGTTGACGCCGTTGCGGGTGCTCTCGGTGGTCTTGGAGTAGTCGGTGCCGTTGCCGCCGGCGCCGGCCGCGGCGGCGGGGAAGGTGGTGTTGGCGCCCGTCGGGGTGTTGGCCGACGCGCCGGCCACGGCGCCGTTGCCGCCCGCGCCGTTCTTGAGGGTCTCGGCGCTCTTCTGCTGCTCGAGCGGCGTGGACGACGCCTTGTCGAAGGTCTCGCTGTCGGTGGTGACCTTGTCGAGGTCGAGGACGGCGTTGACCTGCGTGACGGCCTTGCCGGGACCGAGGGTGGCGGCGAGCATCGCGTCGAGGCGGGTCTGGAGCGACGTCTCGTACCGCGACTCCAGCGCCATGCGCTGCGACGCGGCCGTCGAGCCCGACGCCTCGATGTCGTCGGCGTTCAGGATGTTGCCCTGCGAGTCGGTGATCGTGATGCCGGCGGCCTTCAGGCCGGGCACCGCGCCCGACACGAGCTTGGTGATGCCCTTCACCTGGCCGGAGTCCAGGGTCATGCCCGGCTTCATCGTGAGCACGACGGCCGCGGTGGTGGGGTCCTGGTCCTCGGTGAAGAGCTGCTCCTGCGGCATCGCGATCTTCACGGTCGCCGAGGAGACGGGGTCGAGGCGGCCGATGGTGCGCGACAGCTCGCCCTCGGTGGCGCGGACCAGGTTCACGCGGTTGGTGAAGTCGGTGGCGCCGAGGTTGCTCTTGTCGAAGATCTCGTTGCCGACGACGCCCCCGCCGTCGAGCACGTTGGAGCCCGCGAGGTCCAGGCGCGCCTTGTCCAGGTCGCCGGAGGGGACCTGGATGGTGGTGCCGCCGTCCGCCAGCTTGTAGCGGATGCCGAGCTCGTCGAGCTGCTTGGTGACGGCTGCGGCGTCGCTCGCGCTGGACGCCGTGGTGAGCGTCGCGTACGACGTCGCGCCGGCGAAGCGCATGAGCACGAACACGCCGACCACGAAGATCAGCACGGCGCCGACGAGCAGGCGCCGGGCGGGACCGGTGAGTCCCTCCCAGAAGCCCGTGACCTTGGTGAGCGCTCCCATCGTTCAGCTAGACCTGCATCCGGCTGATCTCCTGCCAGCCCTCCACCAGCTTGTTGCGGACCTGCACGGCGGTGTTGAACGCCAGGTCGGCCTTCTCCACCGCCACCAGGGCGACCGTGGGGTCGGCGAGCTGGCCGGTCGCGGCCTGCTCGGAGAGGTGCTCGGACCCGACCATCTGGCTGTTGAGGCCCTTGATCGCGCCGGACAGGACGCCGGCGAAGCCGGAGTCGCCCGCCGCGGCGGCCTGGGTCGCGCCGCCGGTGCCGTCGGCGCCGGCGGCCGGCCCGATGGGGCCCGACGGCATGAACGGCATCGACGCGAGGCCCGTGATGGGAGGCAGCGGGCTCAATTGATGATCCTCAGGGCGTCCTTGGCCATGGACTTGGTGGCCTCGAACGCCGTCACGTTGGCCTGGAAGGCGCGGGTCGCGGCGACCATGTCGGTCATCTCGACGACGGCGTCGACGTTCGGCCGCGTGACGTAGCCGTTGGCGTCGGCGTCGGGGTGGCCGGGCTCGTAGACCTTCCGCAGCGGCGTGGGGTCCTCGACGATGCCGGTCACGGACACGCCGTGCAGGTCGGCGGTGGTGTCGCCCCCGGTGCCGTCGCCGGTGGAGCCGAGGCCGGCGGGGCGGGGCAGCGAGAACTGCGCCCCGGATCCGGAGGACTCGGCCATCACGACGGCCTTGCGGTGGTAGGCGTCGCCGACGCCGTTGGTGCTGTCGGCGTTGGCCAGGTTGTTCGCGATCACATCCATGCGGAGGCGCTCTGCGGCGAGGCCGGAGGCGCTGATTCCGAGCGCGGCGTACATGCCCATCGGCGGAGCTCCTGAGGGGTTCGGGGTCAGCGGCCGGTGATGGCCGTGCGGAACTGCTGGAAGCGCTTGTCGAGCAGTGACACGACGGTCGTCGACGCGAGCTGGTTGGCCGACAGGCGCGCCATCTCGTCGTCGGGGTCCACGTTGCTGCCGTCCACCCGCATCGTCGTCGTGTCGGTGGACATGACGTTCGGGGCCACGTCATCGACCCGCCGGGTCACGTCGGACCCGTCGATCGCGGAGATCGCGCTGCCGACGTCCATCCCCAGGCGCTCGCGGTCGGCGCCGACGGCGTCGGCCAGCGCCGACTCGAACGTCACGTCGACCCGCTTGTAGCCGGGGGTGTCGGCGTTGGCGATGTTGTTGGCGATCGCCGTGTTGCGCGCGCTGTAGCCGGCCATCGCCTGCGTCAGGACCGCCGTGGTCAGGTCGTCGGGGAACATCAGACGACCAGCGCGTCGCCGGTCATGAGGGGCGCGACGTCCTCCATGAGGCCCTGGAGGCGGTCGCCGTCCACGCCGAGCACGGCCATGGAGTCCGGGTCGATCGCGTACATCATCCCGTCGACCCCCAGGCCGACGCCGAGCATCATGCAGGCGGCGTCCGCCAGGTGGACGCAGTGCGAGAGGGCGGGCTTCAGGCGCGCCTCGTGCGGCGAGTGGTGGCAGCGGATCGCCTCCTCCAGCTCGGGCGGGAAGCTCCACGCCGCGGCGACCTGGGCGCCCAGCTCCGCGTGGTCGAACCCGAGCAGCTCGGTCTCGACCTCGTGGAACGGCATCCGCCGCTCCTGGGCGATCCGGGTGACCTCGTCGAAGGCGTTCTCCATGTAGCCGGAGAGGATCGTCTTGCCGATGTCGTGGAGCAGGCCGGCGACGAACGCCTCCTCCACGGGCGCGAGCTTGATCTCGACGGCGAGCCGCCGGGCGGTGAACGCCACGGCGATCGAATGCCGCCACAGCTCGCCCTGCTGCAGGCCGTAGCCCGGGAGGGCCCCGTTGAGCAGGCGCGAGGTGTGCGACGAGATCGCGAGGCTCTTGATGGCCGAGAAGCCGAGCAGCACCACCGCCTCGGTCGCGGTCGTCACCCGCCGGGCGTGTCCGTAGAACGCCGAGTTGGCCAGCTTGAGCAGGTTGGCCGTGAGGCTCTGGTCGCGCAGGATCACCTGCGAGAGCTGCCCAACGGTCATGTCCTGGTCGTCGCACGCGGCGATGACCTCCGAGATGCTCGCCGGCATCGGCGGCAGCTCGGCCACGGCCGAGGCGACCTCGGCCGCGCTGAGTCGCGTGATGGTGCTCATGTCCCTCTCGTCCGGTGTGGTGCGGTTGCTAGGCCAGCGCGGGGCTGGTGGCCTGCGACGTCTCGAGGCGGCGCTCGGCGACGAGCGCGGTCCAGGCCTCGCAGAGCACCTGGAGGTCGGAGATGACCTCACCGAGGGTCGTCGCGTCGATGGTGTCCGGCTCGAGCCGCCTGAGCACGTACTCGTAGATGGCGCTGAGGTGGCGGGTGATGGAGCCGGCGGCCGGGTTGAGGCTGCGGTCGAGCTCCTCGACGATGGCGCGGACGCGGCCGACGAGGGAGGCGCCGGTGGCCCGGTCGCCGTCGATCAGCGCCTGCTGCGCCTGGTGGCCGAAGCGGACGGCGCCCTCGAAGAGCATGAGGACCAGGTCCTCGGGCGACGCGTTCTGGACCTGCTCGGGGGACGGAATGCTCTGCATCCTGGACGGACCTCTGCGGTCGGGATGGATGATTCGCCGGGGTTCCGTCCCCTCTGCGCCGGCGACCAACCCGTGCCGGCACCATCCTTCTCGACCCCTGCCGGCCGATCCTTGAGCGCGCGGTCAGTCCTCTCCGTCCTCCCAGGCGATGAGGAAGTCCGGCTCGGTGCCGCCATCGGGCCGCTGCGGCACCACCCTCGCCGCGACGGCCAGGCGGCCGCTCTCCTCGGCGGGCACCACGGCCAGGAAGCGCTGCCCGGCGCCGGTCGCGCCCTCGTGGATCCCGGACACCACGCGGCGGGGCACGATCCCGCCCTGCCCGTCGGGCGGGCCGGCCACGACCTCGACGCAGACGTCGTCGATGGTGAGGGCGCCGAGCGTGGCGACCACCTCCACCGCCAGCTCCGAGCCGACGGCGACGGAGCCGTCGGCGCGCACCTGGCTGCGGACGCTGACGCCGGGCCAGGAGGCCTCCATCCGCTCGCGCCAGCGGGCGAGCTCCTCCGCCGCCTCCCCCCTGCCGGCGGCCAGGCGCACCGCCCTGCGGTGCGCGGGCAGGTACGCGCGCTCGGCGTACTCGCGCACCATCCGCCCGGTGCTGAAGCGCCCCCCGGCGTTGCGGATCGCGGACGTCATCATCGTGGTCCACTCGCGGGGGCGGCCGGAGCTGTCGCGGGAGTAGAAGGCCGGGATCACCTCGCGCTCCAGCAGGGTGTAGAGCGCCTCGGCCTCGACCGCGTCGTTCTCCTCCGGGTCCTCGTACTGCTCGCCGCTCCCGACGGCCCAGCCGGTGTCGGGCGTGTAGCCCTCGGCCCACCACCCGTCGAGCACCGACAGGTTGAGCCCGCCGTTGACCGCCGCCTTCATGCCGCTGGTGCCGGAGGCCTCGAGGGGCCGGCGGGGCAGGTTGAGCCACACGTCGGCGCCCTGCACGATGTAGCGCGCGACGTGCATGTCGTAGTCCTCGAGGAACACGATCCGGTCGCGCAGCCGCGGCTGCTGCGACTCCTGCACCACGTCGCGGAGCACCTCCTTGCCGGGCACGTCGAGCGGGTGCGCCTTGCCGGCGATGATGATCTGGACCGGGCGGCGCTCGTCGTCGAGCAGGCGCGCCAGCCGGTCGGGGTCGCGGAACAACAGCGAGGCGCGCTTGTACGTGGCGAAGCGGCGGGCGAAGCAGAGCGTGAGCGCGTCGGGGCGCAGCGCGTCGCCGGCGGCGCGGCTCGCGACCCGGCGCGAGCCCTGGCGCACGAGCTGGGCCCGCAGGCGCTCGCGGGCGAACAGCACGAGGTGCTCGCGCCGCAGCTCGTGCACGCGCCACAGCTCGCCGGCGGGGATGCGCTCGGCGCGGTCCCACACGCCCGGGTCCTCGGGGTGCTCGCGCAGCGCGGGGCCGATGTAGCGCTCCAGCAGCTCGTGCATCTCGCGGCTGAGCCAGCTCGGGGCGTGGATGCCGTTGGTGACCGACGTGATCGGGACCTCGTCCAGGGGCAGCTCCGGCCAGAGGCCCTGCCACATGCGCCGCGACGTGTCGCCGTGCAGCGCGGCGACGCCGTTCGCGAACCCGGAGGTCCGCAGCGCGAGCGGCGTCATGCCGAAGTCGACCTCGCCCTCGTCGGGATGCTCGGCGAGGGCGGCGAGCTCGTCCCAGGTCATGCCGATCGCGGTGGCCATCGGCTCCAGGTAGCGGCGGGCGAGCTCCGGCTCGAACGTCTCGTTGCCCGCGGGGACGGGGGTGTGGGTGGTGAACACCGTCGAGGCGATCACCTGCTCGCGGGCCGCGGCGGCGCTGAGCCCGCCGTCGTCGATGAGGCCGCGGATGCGCTCCAGGGCGAGCAGCGCGGAGTGCCCCTCGTTCATGTGGAACACGGTGGGCGTCATCCCCGCCGCGGCGAGGGCCCGCACGCCGCCGACCCCGAGCAGGATCTCCTGGCGGATGCGCCGCTCCCGGTCCCCGCCGTAGAGGGTGCTGGTGATCTCCCGCACCTCGTCGCTGTTGCCCGGGATGTCGGCGTCGAGCAACAGCAGCGGCACCCGGCCCACCTGGATGCGGCGCGCCGCGGCCCGGACCAAGTCGTCGCCGACCTCCACCTCCACGACCACCGGCGTGCCGTCGGCGCGGGTCACGTCGGTGAGCGGGAGGTCCGACCAGTCGGTGGCGGGGTAGCGCTCGCGCTGGCCGCCGTCGGGGCCGAGCTGCTGGCGGAAGTAGCCGCTGCGGTACAGCAGCCCCACCCCCACGAGGGGGACCCCGATGTCGGACGCCGACTTCAGGTGGTCGCCGGCCAGGATGCCGAGGCCGCCCGAGTAGAGCGGGATGCCGGCGTCGAGGCCGAACTCGAGCGAGAAGTACGCGACGAGCATGTCCCGCGCGTCGGGCTCGGTCGCGAGGAGCCAGCCCGGCTCGTTCACGTACGCGTCCAGGCGGCGGGCGACCCGCGCCACCATCGCCACGAAGCTCTCGTCGTCGGCCGCGGCGTCGAGGGTCTCCTGCGGCAGGTTGCGCAGCAGCGAGACCGGGTTGTGGCCGAGGCGCTCCCACCCCTCCGGGTCGAGCCGGGCGAAGAGGTCGCCGGCCTCGGGGCTCCATGCCGACCAGACGTTGCGGGCGATCTCGCCGAGCCATGCGATGCGCTCGGGAAGCGCCGGGTTGACGTCCACCTCGTGGACCTTCATGCGGGTCTCCTCCGGTCGGCGGGCCCGGGACCGGGGGATCATAGCCACGCCCCGCCGGGTTGCCGCACCTGCCGCGGGGCCGGTGGCCCCGGGTGCGTCAGCGGGCGCTGTCGAGGTACAGCGAGCTGCCGGCGGCGGCGGGGCGGTAGCCCGCCAGCGCGCTCCGGCCGGAGCGCAGGGAGCCCAGCTCGGCGCGCAGCGCGTCGCGCGCGGCGCCGGCCCGCTCCACCAGCTCGCGCTGGTCGCGCTCGAGCAGCGCGGCCAGGGCGCGGGCCTCGGCGGCGTCGGCCGGCGACAGCGCCGGGGCGTCGCTCGGCACGATGCGCGCCTGCACCCGCAGCCGCTCGCCGTCCAGCACGGTCAGCCGCTCCAGGTCGGCGGCGGCGAGCGCCTCGGCCTGCTCCAGCTGGATCTCGCGCAGGCGGCGGAGCTCAGCCAGCAAGGTTCACGCCGACCACGGGGCCGCGGCGGTCCGTGGCGGGCCGCTGCGTCCCGGCGATCTGGACCCAGGCGGCGCGCAGGTCGGTCATCACGCGGACGGCCTCGTCGATCTCGGCCATGTCCTTCTGGAGCCGCCCGGCGGTGAGCTTCTCGCCGACGTACTCGTAGAGGCTCGCCAGGTTGGTGGCGATCTCGCCCTGGGTCATGTCCAGGGTGACGCGCAGCTCGGTCACGATGTCCTGCGCCCGGGTGAACCGGTTGCCGGAGCCGCCGACGTCGCCCGCCTCGAAGGCCGCCCGGCCCTGCGCGCAGAACCGGAGGAAGCCGTCGTAGAGCATGACCACGAGCTGGCCGGGGGTGGCGGTCTGCGCGGTGTGGGCGGTGTACTGGCGGAGCTCGGTCAGCGGCACGTCGTGGCCCCTTCGGTCGGTCGGGTTCGGAGGGTCCGGGTCAGCGCCCGGTCGCGCTCGGCCTCATCACAGGGCCGCGAGCTGGGAGGACAGGTTGGCCCCCTGGCTCTGGAACTGCGACACGGCCTTCTCCATGGCGGCGAACTGCGCCTTCAGCGTCTGCTCCTTGAGGTCCATGATCGCCTCGAGCGACGCGATGCGGTCGTCCATCCGCTTGGCGGAGTTGGTGTACCCGGTGAGCCGGGCCGAGATGATGTCCGTCGAGAAGCTGTTCGAGAACGCCTGGATCTGGCGGGCGATGCCGTCGCCGGCGCTCGTCGTGCCGTTGCCGTCGTCCTTGCCGAAGACGTTCTGCACGGCGGCCGGGTCGGCGGTGATCGCCGCGGTGAACTTCGCCTGGTCGAGCGTCAGCGTGCCGTCGCGCGAGCCGGTGATCCCGATCTGGGCGAGCGAGTTGTAGCCGTCGGCCATGCCGCCCACGGCCGAGCCGGCGATGCCGCGCAGCTGCCCCAGGAGCGAGCTCATCGTCTGGTCGCCCTGGAGCGTCCCGGCCGTCTGGGTGGCGGCGTCGTAGGCGGTCGCCCGCTTGATGTTGGAGACGACGGCGTTGTAGGCGTCGACGAACGCCTGCGCCTTCTTCAGGTTCGCGCCGTTGTCGGCGCCGACCGTGACCGTGGTGGCGCCGGTCTTGGTGAGGTTGAGCGACACGCCGTTGATGGCGCCCTCGATGACGTTGCCCGAGCTGGTGACGGCCAGGCCGTTGACCGTGGCGGCCGCGTCGGTGCCGGACTGGGTGGTGGCGAAGCCGAACCCGGCGGCGGCGGTCCCGCCGACGGTGACGGAGCTGGCGCTGCCGCTCTCCTTGGAGATCAGCACGAGGCGGTCGTTGATGACGCTGGCGGAGACGCCGGCGTCGGTGGTGCCGTTGATCCGGTCGGCGAACTTCTGGAGGTCGTCGCCGGCCTGCACCGCCACGTTCACCGTGGTGCCCCCCACCCCGATGCTCAGGCTCTGCCCGGCGGTGAGGGACGGCGCGGCGCCCGACGCCAGGGTGTGCGCCTGGGCGAGGCTGGTGACCACGACATTGTAGGTGCCGGCGGCGGCGGCGTTGGTGGCGGTGGCGCCGAGGATGGACGCGTCGGCGGCGCTCGCGGTCTTCGCCGCGAGGGCGTTCGGCTTGTACATCTCCGCCGCCGCGTCGCGCAGCTTGCCCAGGAGGCCGTTGATCTCCTGGACGACGCCCTTCTTGGTGTTGAGGGTCGTCTTGTCGGCGTTGATCCGGTCGATCGGGGCGCGCTCCAGCTTCATGAGCTGGCTCACGATCGAGGCGGTGTCGATCCCCGAGCCGAGGCCGCTGAAGCTGATCGCGGGGCCCGCCGTGCGGGTTGTGCCGTTGGTGCTCATCGCCCCCGGCCTACGAGGTGGCGTCCACGTTCATGCCGGTGGCCGCGGCCAGGGCCGAGATCTGCTCGAGCACGCGCCGGTCGGGCACCTCGCGGAGGACCTCACCGGTGTTCCTGTCGAGCATCGTCACGGTCACCCTGCTGGTCGGCTGGTGGATCTCGAACCTCGCGGTCACATCGGCGGCGTGGAGGTCCAACTTGAGCGTGCTGGGCGGGGTCCAGCGTTCGCTCGGCCTGGCCAGCCGGTGCGCCTCCTCCGTGGGAGGCTCTGGCTCCGTCCCGGGCGGCGGCCGCAGGAAGCGTGGGGCACGGATCGCGGGTTCGCTCGCGTCGGGGCGAAGGGGGGTGACGTCCATGTCAACTCCGTTCGCGGATTGCGGTGAGCGCCCCGGGACGGGCGCCCTCGTTCCCCCGTGATCGGCAGGTGCGGGCGTTTCCTGTATGCCGGCCCCCGCACGGGGGGCCGGGCGCGGGGTCAGACCCCGGCGCCCGCGAGCAGCGACATCGACTGGCGCAGCTCCCGCAGCACGCTGGAGTGCGGGTACACCATGAGGCCCTCGCGGAGCACCGCGTCGGCGTCGGCGTACCGCCCGGACCCGGCGAGCAGACCCGCCAGGTCGATGTGCCGGGACATGTTCTGCTCGTCGTGCTGGAGGGCGGCCCGCAGGAACGCCTCGGCGTCCTCGTCGAGCTGCTTCGACTGGCAGATGCGGCCGAGGGCGGCCAGGGCGTCGGGGGTGGCGTCCCCCGCCTCGACCGCGGCGATGAGCCGGTCGGCGGCCGGGTCCGGGAAGTCGTTGACGTAGAGGAGATACCCGAGCCGGCCGTCAACGTCGCGCCGCGACTCGGCGATGCCGTAGAGCAGCGGGACCAGGGCGTTGAACGTGGCCAGCTCGCCGAGCCCGAGCAGCGTCGCGGAGAGCTCCATCACCGCGGCCAGCACGGCGTCCCGGTCGGCGCCGGCGGGCAGCTCGGGAAGGTCCCCCGCGGGGTCGGTCGCGGCGGCGAGCGCCAGCGTGTACGCGGTGGCGTAGAGGCCGTCGGCCACGGGCCGCAGGCCGTCGATGCCCGCGCGCGCCTCGTCGGCGTCGTCGGCGATCAGGCCGATGAGCACCCGCTTGGCGTGGGCCAGCTGGTGGCTGGACGTGCCGGGCGCGATGCCGTCGAGCTGCGCGCGGGCGCCGTCCAGGTCGCCGAGCCGGATGAGCGCGTCGGCCATGGTCAGGGCGATCGCCCCGTCCTCGGGCTTCAGCTCGCGGGCCTCGGCGAGCACCGCGAGGGCGTGCTCGGCGTGGTCCTCGTGCAGCAGCACGTCGGCGATGGCGCGCAGCGACTCCTCGCGCCGGGCGGGCGCGATGATCGACGACATGTACTCCCGCACGGCGAGCGGCGGGTCGGTCTGGAGCAGCAGGCGGGTGAGCCGGACGACGGGCGCGGCGTAGTGGCCGCGGGCCTCGCGGATGGCGTTGCGCTGGCAGCGGACCGCCTCGGCGGTGTCGCCCATCATCTCGTGGAGCACCCCGAGGGCGTGCCACGAGTAGAAGGAGCCCATGCCGGCCTGCGCCAGGTAGCGGTCGCCGCCGTGGTCGCCGAGCTCGATGGCGCGGCGGAAGCTCTTCACCGCCGCGCGGTACTCGCGCCGGGAGGTGTGGATCTGCCCCTGGAGGTAGTACAGGTCGGTGAAGTCCGGATACGCCTGGAGCGCGTCGGCCAGCACGTCGAGCGCCTCGTCCCACCGCTCCAGCGCGTGCAGGGTGGCGACGATGTTCCGGAGCAGGAGCGACGCGTAGTAGGCCTTGAGCGAGCTGAGCTCGCGGAAGGAGCGCGTGAAGTAGTCGAGCGCCTCGTCCATCCGGCCGACCCGCTGGAACTCGACGCCGGCGTTGAAGAGCGTGAAGGAGTCGTGCGGCTTGCGCGCGACCTCGTCCATCACGATCGCCATGTTGCGGTCGGTCTTCTCCTTCGCCCGGGTGGTCGGCTCGAGGTAGCCGTAGTGGTGGATCTCGATGCCGACGAACCGGGTGCAGCGGCCGCCCTCCGGGTCGACGGTGCCCATGATCTGCTCGTGCAGGGCGCCGCTGTACCGGTAGGCGGGCCGGTTGCGGAAGATCCGGAACGCCGAGTTGACGACGCTCTCGATCCCGCGCTCCTCGCCGATGAAGTTGACCTCGCGGAGGCAGTAGCCCTCGATCGTCTCGTCGTGGAGCAGGTCGCGCACCCTCGCCCCGTCGACCAGCTCCTCGTCGGCGTCGAGGACCAGGATCCAGTCACCCGTCGCCGCGTCGAGGGCGGTGTTGCGCGGGCCGGCGAAGTCGCCCTTCCACTCCTCGTGCAGGATCCGCGCGCCGAACGACTCGGCGATCTCCACCGAGCGGTCGACGGAGCCGGTGTCCACGATCACGACCTCGTCGACGACGCCCCGGACGCTCTCGAGGCACCGGGCGAGGTGCTCCTCCTCGTCGCGCATGATCATGCAGAGGGAAAGGCGCTGCGGCGTCCGCTCCTTCGGCGTGGAGAGGCTCGCGATCTTGAGTCCCATCCCGGTCCTTCCGGTTCGTCGATCCTGGGTCGTCGGGGCCCCTATCGGCAGGCGCGGGACCGTCTTGAGGGGCCGCGCGGGTCGGCGCGCCCGGGCGCGCCGGGGACGCGCGCACGTGTGACGGGGCGCGCGACGGCGGCGCTCCCGTACGCTCCGGGCGTGCCCGCCCCGGACCGCTGGCCGCCGCTCCCCTACGAGGACTGGCTGCCGACCAAGCAGACCGTCCACCGGTACACCCAGATCGTGGGCAAGATCCGGATGGCGCTGGTGCCCTTCCGCAACCACTGGTGGCACGTGACGCTGTACGTCACCGACCGCGGCCTCTCGACCGGGTCGATGCCCGCCGGCGACATCGAGGCCGAGATCGCCTTCGACCTCGTGGAGCACCGCCTCGTGGTGACGACGAGCGACGGCGGGCGCCGCGCGCTGGACCTGACGCACCGGCCCGCCTGCGCCGACGTGTACGCCGACCTGTTCGCCGCGCTCGACGAGCTGGGGGTGCGGGTGGAGATCCGGGCGCAGCCGTTCGACCTGGGCGACAGCCCGCCGTTCGCGGACGACCGGGAGCACGACAGCTACGACGCCGACGCCGTGCACCGCTGGTGGCGGACGCTCGCGATGACGCAGCGCGTGCTCGACCGCTTCCGCGGAGGGTTCGCCGGGAAGGCGAGCCCCGTCCAGCTGTTCTGGCACTCGTTCGACCTCGCCCACGCGCGCTATTCGGGGCGGCCTGCGCCCGTGCCGGGGGACGCCGATCCCGTGAGCGCCGAGGCGTACTCCCACGAGGTCGTGGCGTTCGGCTTCTGGCCCGGCGACGACCGCCGCACCCCCTACCCCGCCTTCTACAGCTACACCGCGCCCGAGCCCGCCGGCCTGCGCGAGCACCCGCTGCCGGCGGGGGCGGAGTGGGCCGACACCGGCAACGGCTCCCTCGCGGTGCTGCCCCACGACGCCGTCCGCGCGAGCGCCGACCCCGACGACCTGCTGCTCGCGTTCTACGAGGCGGCGTGGCGTGCGGGCACGACCGCCGCCGGGTGGGACCTCTCGGGGGCCTCCCCCCACACCGCGGCCTGAGCGCCCGCCGCCGTCGGCGGCACCACAGCGGGCCGGGGCCGGTCGCGCCATCGGGTCGCGACCCCATCTCGCGGGCCGGGGGCCGGGCTCAGGCGGGGAGCGGGATCCGGTCGAGGGCGGGGTCGAAGCCGCGGGCGGGCAGCACCCCGCGCGGGTCGCCGTGCATCGGCAGGTCCCACTTCGCCGCGTAGCGCATCGCGTTGACCTCCAGCAGCGCGTCGTAGCCGTCGTCCACCAGGTCGAACGTCTTGTGGCCGAAGTGGTGGACGAAGCTGTCGTCGGCGACCCGCAGGCGGAACCCGGCGAGGCGGGCGCGCAGCGCGTAGTCCTCGTCCTCCATGTTCCCCACCTCGAACCGCGCGTCGAAGGCGCCGATGGCGTCGAGCACCGGGCGCGCGATCGCCATGCAGAGGCCGGAGACGCGCGTCACGTCGCGGCCCTCCCCGGCGTGGTCGCGGTGGCGGGCGGCGGCGAACGCGTCGAGCGCCGCGGACGGCGCCTCCGTGTAGGGGACGGCGAGGATCTGGTCGTCCGACACCCAGTTGGAGCGGGGGCCGGCGATGCCGGCGCCACCGGCGAGCGCGCCGAGCAGGCCCGCCAGCCAGCCGGGGGTGGCCAGCGCGTCGTTGTTGAGCAGCACGGCCACGTCGCCGGCGGCGGCGGCCAGCCCCAGGTTGACGCCCCCCGCGAAGCCCAGGTTCACCCGGGAGCGCACCACGCGGGCCCCGTTGGCCCGCGCCCACTCGGCGGTCGCGTCGGTGCAGCCGTTGTCCACCACGATCACCTCGTGCGGCTGCGGCGTGTGACGCGCGACGCTGTCCAGGCAGAGCGCGGTGTAGCGCAGGTTGTCGTGGCAGGGGACCACGATGCTGGCGAGCCGGCTCACGCCGCGAGCGCCCGCAGCCGCCCGGCGGCCACCGCCGCGGTGCGGTCCCAGGTGTGCCCGGACCGGATGTGCGCCGCGGCCGCGTCGCCGATCGCCCGGGCCCCCGCGGGGTCGGCGACCACCGAGCGCATCGCGGCGACCAGGTCGGCGACCTCCACCTCGACCACCTCGGGCCGCCCCGCCACCAGCATGCCGCCGATGGTGGCGCTCTCCACCGGGACCGGGCGCGACGGCACCAGGATCGCCGTCCCCGGCCCGCAGAAGTCCCTGGCGGCGCCGCGGTCCGGCACGATCGCGGGCAGGCCGCATGCCATCGCCTCGGCGATCGGCAGGCCGTAGCCCTCCCCGCGGAACGGCTGCACCAGCGCGTCGCAGGCCGCGTAGAGCCGGGGCATGTCGCCGTCGGGCAGGGGGTCGGTGAGGTGCAGGATCCGCGGCGCCCGCGGGTCGGCCTGGAGGGCGCGCACCTGCGCGTCGGCGTCCTGCGGGACGTACGGGCCGCGGGCGCCGAAGCTCTTGATGACCAGGGTCACGTCGTCGCGGGCGGTGAACGCCCGGGTGTAGGCCGCGAGGAGCAGGTCGATGCCCTTCCGCCAGATCAGGCCGCCGACGAACAGCAGGCGGACCCCGGGGGCGCGGTCGTCCAGGTCGAGGGGCTCGGCGCCCGGCCGGAACCGCTCCGGGTCGACCCCCAGCGGCACCAGCGTCACCCGCTCCGGGTCCATGCCGCCGGCGAGCATCCCGTCGCGGACGTGGCGCGACGCCACCCACACCTCGTCCAGGTGCTCCCGCTGCGCCCGGACCCAGCCCAGCGGCGGGGCCCCGTACTCCCAGTGCAGGAACTGGGCGACGCGGCCCTCGTGCACCGGTCCCAGCGCCGGCGGCCAGGCGTGGCGCAGGGTCACGTCGGCGCGCGGCAGCAGCCCCGACAGCGACGGCTCCAGGGCGGCGTAGGCCGGGTCGGAGGCGTCGAGGCGCGCGCCGTCCACGTCCACCAGCCCCAGCTCCACGTCGTCGCGGCGCAGCAGCGCCCGCGCCAGGTCGCGGTTGACGCCCGCGAGGGAGTGGACGCCGAACACGCTGCCGCGCAGCAGCACCGACGGGCGGTCGCCCGCCACCCGGCGCACCGCGCGCGGCCGGGGCGCGAGCCCGTCGATCCGTTCCAGGACGGCGCGCGCGACGGCGCGGTGGCCGTGGGATGCGGCGGCCTCCCGGGCGGCGGCACCCGCCGATCGGCGCATCGCCGGATCGTCGTGCGCCGCGCGCATCGCGGCCGGGTCGGGCGCCACCGCGGGTCGCCCCATGGCGGCGGCCTCCAGCGCCACGCGGCTTCGCGGGCCGGCGGGCGTGGCCGTGACCACGGCGTCGGCGGCCGCATACAGCGCGGGCATCCGGCCGGCGGGCAGCAGGTCGTCCAGGATCACGACGTCCGCCATGGCGGCCGGGTCGTGGCCCGCGGCGGCCACCGCCGCGGCGGCGCGACCCTCGATGGCGGGGAGGTCGAGCCCGTCGTCCGACCACGTCTTCAGCACCAGGGTCACGTCGTCGTGCCCGCGGAAGGCGGCGCACCAGGCGCGCAGCAGGTCTTCCGTGCCGGCCCCCCACGGGGCCACCGCCAGGAACACGGTGCCGTGGGCGTGGGGCAGCGCCAGCGGCGCGGTGGCGGGGTCGAAGAGGTCCAGCTCGACCGCCTCCGGCACCACGGCCACCCGCTCCGGGTCGACGCCGGCGGCGACGAGGGCCTCGGCCTCCGCGCGGTCGGACACCCACGTCTCGTCGAGTTGGTTCAGGCGCACCACCCAGTCGCGCGGCACGTCCAGCGCGGCCAGGGCGGTCCGCCCGATCCGCAGCGTCCCGTGGGCATACGGGTCGAGCAGGCGGCCGGGCGCGTGCTCGACCGAGGCGCGCACGCGCGCCGGCTCGGGGAGCATCAGGTCGGCCAGGGCCTCGCGCCCGGCGGGCGTGACGGCCTCGCGGTGGTGCCACACCCGGTGGTCGGCGACCACGTCGGCGCCCTCCTCCCGCAGGCCGCGCACCAGCGCGCGCCCCTCCGCCGCCCACCCCGAGGGGTCGGTGAGCGGCCCGCGCCAGACGACGGTCACGCCGGCAGCGCGGCGGCGCGGCCGGCCAGGACGCCCAGGCGCTCCAGCACGACGGCGGCGGTGCGGTCCCACGTGTGCCCGGTGCGGATCGCCTCCGAGGCGCGGGCGCCGGTGGCGGCGGCCGCGGCCCGGTCCTCGTAGACGGCGCGCATCGCGCGGGCCAGGTCGGCGGGGTCGACCTCGTGGACCACCGGGTCGCGGTCCATCTCCCACTGGCCGATGTGCGTCGCCGGCAGCGTCACCGCACGCGACGGCACCAGGACCGCGGTTTCGGCGTCGGTGAAGTCCCGGGCGGCGCCCCGGTCGGGCACCACGACGGGCAGGCCGCACGCCATGGCCTCGGCGATCGTGAGGCCGTACGCCTCGCCGCGGAACGGGTGCACCAGGCAGTCGCACGACGCGTACAGGCCGGGGATCGCGTCCTCCGGCACCGGCCGCGACACGTGCATCACCCGCGGGCCCCGCGGATCGGCGGCCATGCGGCGCACCCGCTCGTCCAGCCGCCCGGGCGGGTACGGGCCGCGCGGGCCGAAGTCCTTGACCACCAGCGTGACGTCGTCGTCGCGGCGGAAGGCGCGCTCGTAGGCGTCGAGCAGCAGGTCCACGCCCTTGCGCGCGTGGAGACCGCCGACGAACAGGAAGCGGAAGCCGGGCGCCTCGTCGCCGAGGTCCACCGGCGCCGCACCGGGGTGGAAGCGGGCGGGGTCCACGCCGAGCGGCAGCACCTGGATGAGCTCCGGATCGACGCCCGAGGCGATCATCCAGTCGCGGACGTACGTGGACGCCACCCACACCTCGTCGGTCGTCGCTGCGATCAGCTCCACCCACCGGGGCGGCAGCGGCCCGAACTCCCAGTGCAGGATCTGCACCAGGCGGCCGCCGGCGGGCCGGGCGAAGCTGGGCGGCTGCACCTGGCGGACCACCACCTCGGGCCCGCCCGGCAGCACCCGCTGGGCGGCGCGCACCACCTCGTCCATCCCGGGGGCGCCGGCGTCCATCGGCATGCCGTCGGTGTCGACCAGCGACAGGTCCACGCCGCCGGCGCGCAGCAGCGCCCGGGCCATCTCGCGGTTGACGCCCGCCAGCGACGAGACGCCCGACAGGCAGCCCTCGATCACCAGGCGGGGCGGGCCGTCGCCGGCCGGCACCGACCGGGACGGCCGGGCCGCCAGCGCCTCGAGCCGCGCGAGCGCCTGTCGGGCCACGGCGCGGTGGTCGTAGCGCTCGGCGCGCCGGGCGGCGGCGGCGCCGCGGGCGCGGGCCTCGGCGGGGCGCTCGTGCACCTCGCGCATCGCGGCCGCCAACGCGCCGGCGTCGGGCTCGGCCCAGCGGTGGCCCGCGAACGCGGGGACCTCGGCGGCGGCCTCCGCGGAGACGGGGACGAGCGTGGAGGGCAGCGCCCAGCCGACGTCGGCGTCCACGAACGCGCCCGGCCCGGACCATCCCGTGGCGATCACGGGCCGGCCCATCGCCATGGCCTCCAGCAGCGGGCGGCCCCAGCCCTCGCCGCGCGTCGGCGCCACCACGGCGTCGGCCGCGGCGTACAGGCGGGCCATGTCGGCGCCGGGGAGCAGGTCCTCCACGATCACCAGGTCGGCGACCGACCCCGGGTCGCGGCCCATCGCGCCGAGCGCGTGGATCACGTCGGCCTGGATCGCGGGCGTCCCGATGCCGCGGGTGGTGGCCCACACCTTCAGCACCAGGGTCACGTCGTCGCCGGCGTCGAACGCGTCGCACCAGCCGCGCAGCAGCACGTCCCAGCCCTTGCGGAGCGTCCAGTCGAACGCAGCCAGGAACACGGTGCCGTGGGCGTCCTCCAGCGGCAGCGGCGCGGCGTCCCGGTCCAGGCGGTCGAGCTCGAACGGCTCGGGCACGACCGCCAGGCGTCCCCGGTCGACCCCGGCGGCGGCGAACGCCTCGACGGCGTGGGCGGTGGGCACCCACACCTCGTCCATCGCGTTGCATCGGGGGACCCAGTCGGCGGGGATGCGATCGGTCTCGAACATGGTGCGGCCCACGCGGGCGCGGCCTGGGGCGTACGGGTCGAACAGGCGGCCAAACGTGTGCTGCACGGAGACGTCGACGTCGGGCAGCTCGCGCTCGGACATCGCCACCAGGCGGCGGCGCTCCGCCGCGTCGATCGCCTCGCGGGCGTTCCACATGTGGGGCTCCAGCCGCACGGCGGCCCCCTCCTCCTCCAGCCCGCGCAGGAACGCGCGACCGCCCGCGGCGTAGCCGGAGGGGTCGGTCACCGGGCCGCGCCACACGATGTTCACCGCGCCACCGCCACGCCGGCGGCGTCGCGCCCGCCCAGCAGCACCCGGGCGCGCGCGTCGAGCGCCCGGGCGGTCGCCGCGATCGAGAAGCGCTCCTCCACCAGCGCGCGGCCGCGCAGGCCCCGGGCGGCGGCGGCCGCCGGGTCGTCGGCGACGGCGCGCATCGCGGCCCGCAGCGACGCCACCGACGGCTCGGCCAGCACCAGGCCGCGGTAGAGCACGTTGTCGGCGAGCATCGCCGCCGGGGCCTCGACCATCCGCTCCACCGCCACCGGGTACGCGGTGCGCGGCGTCATCAGCTCCTCGTGGCCGCCCCAGGCGGTCGCGATCACGGGGACGCCGCAGGCGGCGGCCTCCAGCATCGGCATCCCGGCGCCCTCGCCGCGGGTGGGCAGCACGAACGCGTCGGCCGACGCGTACAGCCCCGGCATCGCCTCGTGCGGGACGGGATCGAGCATCAGCTCGATGTCGGCGACGTCGCCGGGACCGGCGCCGAGGGCGGCGAGCCGGGCGAGGGCCTGCTCCTCCACCGACCCCCCACCCGACGCGCCGGGGCCCCGGTAGGTGACGATGACCAGCCGCACCGGATCCCGGGGGGCGAACTCCTCGGCCCAGGCCCGGAGCAGCACGTCCCAGCCCTTGCGCCACGTCCATTCGAAGACCGAGAGGAAGGTCAGGGGCGCGCCGGGGTCGCGCTCGCGCGCGGCGGGGCGCAGGCGCGCGGTGTCCACCGGATACGGCACCACGTGGATCCGTTCGGGGTCGACGCCGGCGTCGGCGAAGGTGCGGGCGTTGAAGCCGCTCGGAACCCACACCTCGCGAACCCGGTTGCACGGCGCGACCCAGGAGGGCGGCACCAGCTCGGTCTCGAAGCAGGTGGCGCCGACGACGGGCAGGCCCAGGTCGGCGGCGGCCTCGTCCCAGAAGGGGACGCCGCTCGGCATGACCGGGAGCCCGTGGATGACGATCAGGCCGGGGGCGAAGTCCTGGGGCGGCAGGGCCAGCTCGGGCGGCGCGAGGCCGTCGGCGGTCGCGTCGGTCACGAGCGCCAGCACCGGCAGGCCGGCCCGGTGCGCGGCCCGCACCACGCCGCGGGCCGCGGCGGCGTAGCCGCTGCGCCCGAGCAAAGCGCCCAGCCAGCCGATCCCCTCGCGGCCGGCGGGCCGCAGGGCCGCACCGGGGACGGGTCCGCCGCGGAAGGTCTCGGCGCCCGGCACGCCCACCCGGTGGCGGTTGAGCGCCGCCAGGAGCACCTCGTCGCACCAGCCGGCGGCCTCCGCGGCCAGCGGCGTGCCGGCGGGCTCCCGGGCCATGGGGCGGCGCCCCGCCGCGGCGAGGGCGCGGAGGGCGTCGCGGCCCTCGGCCGCCTCGGGGGAGTCGTCCAGCAGGGGGCCCTCCCAGACGCAGTCCGCCCACCCGGCGTCGGCGACGCCGTCCTCGGCCAGCAGGTCGTCGCGGTCGGGGTCCGCGGCATGCCAGCGGCGGCGGAACGCCCTGCCGTCGTCGGCGGACGGGGCCGGCGCGTCGCCGTGGAGCACCGCGACGGCCGCGGCCACGGCGTTCTGACGGCCCGCGTCCCACATCCGCATGCACAGATCGGTCTCGGCGACGCCCGCGCCGAACGCCAGGTCCAGGCCGCCCGCGTCGAGCAGCGCGTCGCGGGAGACGGCGACCAGCTCGCCGCCGAGCACGCGCACGGCGCGGCCCCGCACCACCGGGTGGTCGCCGGGGACCCCCGGGTGGAGGTCGATGATGCGGCCCCTTCCCACCAGCGCCCTGCCGGCGCTGCGGACGCGCCCGTCGGGCGCCAGCAGCACGGCGCCGGCCACGCCGGCCCCGGGGGCGGCGGCCGCGAGGACCAGGGGGTCGAGCCAGCCGGGGCGGACCTCCGCCCGCGGGTCGAGCCACACCACCACCGGCGACCGTGCCGCGCGGGCCCCCTGGTTGCGGGCGGCCACCGGCCCGGCGTCCACCGGGTTGCGCAGGACGGTGGCGCGGTCGGCCCACGCCTCGAGCAGCGCCGGCGTGCGCGCATCCCGCGAGCCGTTGTCGACCAGCACCACCTCGACGTCGTCGAGGCCTGCGGCGGCGAGGGCCCGCAGGGAGCGGCACAGCTCCGCAGGCTGATCGTGGAACGTGATGACGACCGACGCGCGCGGCATGTGCGCGCCACATCGGCCGGGAACGCCCGGACCTGAGGAATGCGACGGGGCCCCGGAGGGCCCCGTCGGTTCCACATCGTGCTCCGGATCGACTAGCGGAGGAGCGAGAGGACGCTCTGCGGGCTCTGGTTGGCCTGCGCGAGCATCGCCATGCCCGACTGCTGGAGGATCTGGTTCTTGGTGAAGGTGATCATCTCCGAGGCCATGTCGGCGTCACGGATCCGGGACTCGGCGGCCTGGAGGTTCTCCGAGGTCATGCCGAGGCGGTTGATCGTGTGCTCCAGACGGTTCTGGATGGCGCCCAGGTTCGCCCGGCTCGTGGTGACAGTGCTGATCGCGGCGTCCAGGGACGCGATGGCGGCGGTCGCCGAAGCGGCCGTCGACACGGCGATGCCCGAGATGCCGAGGTCGGACGCGGACACGGTGCCGATGGTGAACGCGATGCTCTGGCTGGCGTTGGCACCGACCTGGAGCGTCACGGCGGACGCGGCGGTGGCGACGGAGCCGGCGAGGATCTTCAGACCGTTGAACTCGGTGTCCGTACCGGTCTTGCCGATCTCGGTGAGGATCTGCTGGACCTCGGTGTCGAGGTTCGTGCGCTGGGCGTCGGTCAGCGTGCCGTTCGAGGCCTGGACGGCCAGGTCACGGACGCGCTGCAGCATGTCGCCCACGTTCCCCAGGGCGCCGTCGGCGACCTGGACCATCGAGACGCCGTCCTGCGCGTTGCGCGAAGCGACGTTCATGCCGCGGATCTGGGAGCGCATGCCCTCAGAGACGGCGAGGCCGGCGGCGTCGTCGGCGGCGCGGTTGATCCGGAGACCGGAGGACAGCCGCTCCATCGACTTGTTCAGCTGCGCGCCGGTGTTGCTGAGGAGGCGGTGAGCGTTCTGCGCCTCGACGTTGTTGTAGACACTCAGACCCATGATTCCTCCTTGAATCCAGGTCGTCTGGACGGAACACCGCGCCGGGTCCGCGTCCATGCGGAGACTGGTGCGATGTCGCGTGGGACCGTCCTGGTCCTACGCGCTCGGCATCCTCATCGGCGCTCGCGGGGGCGCGCTTGAGCCCCGTGTAGAGATTCGTACCGGTCTAGCGACCGTCGTCGGCGTCGCCCATCATGCCGAGCGCCTGGTCGAGCGCCTCCTTGCTGGACTCCGCCGCCTCGAGGTTCTGCGCCTGGATCTCCAGGAAGACCTCCTTGCGGAACACGGGGACGTCGCGCGGCGCCTGGATCCCCAGGCGGACCTTCTCTCCGAGCACAGAGAGCACCGACACCTCGATGGTGTCGCCGATCATGATGCTCTGGTTGGCCTTGCGGGTGAGCACCAGCATCCAGGAGGCCTCCTTGCGCCATTACGCGGGTCGGGTGAGAGCACATCCGCGTTGGCGCTAGTATGTCCGGTCGCGCTGTTGCTTGCCATGAACCGCCGGGGAGGTCGGATGCTGTACGGACGTCGCTTGGACCAGTCGCTCCAGCACGTGGATGGATCGCGGTACGCGCTGGTCCACGCCGTCGCGAAGCGGGCACGGCAGATCACGCTGTGGCTCACCGCCGACCCGGCGGAGCTGCGTGCCGAGGCCGCGCCGCCGCCCGCGCCGGGTGAGCTCACCTCGCGCGACCCCGTCGCGCTCGCCGAGGCCGAGATCCTGGACGGCGAGGTGAAGGTCCGCTGGGACCCGGAGGGCACCGCCGACGAGACCCAGCTGATCGAGCTGGACGACATGGAGACCGACCCGCTGCTCATCGAGACCCTCGGCGACGACGACGACGTCGTGGGCGACGGCGACGACGACGGCGCCAACCTCACGCCCGCGCTCGCGCAGGTGCTCGAGGGCGAGGCCACCGACGCGGAGGCCGCCGCCCAGGACGACGAGGAGGACGAGAGCGAGCCCGAGGAGGACGTGGCTCCCGCCGCCGCGCTGGCCGACGAGGTCGAGGAGATCTCCCTCGAGGACGTCGAGGAGCCCGACGACGACGATGACGACGAGGACGAGGTCTGAACGCGGGCTGATCCCGGCGTAGGGCGGGCCGCGGCGGCAGGTCGCGATCCGCGTCGGAGCAGGCTACCGTTGGGCCCGCCGAATCGATCGGCGGCGCTCCCGGACGCCCACATCACGCACCACGGAGACGCCGATGACCGACGCCGCCTACGACCCCCTCGACACCGTCCGATGGATGCTGGACGAGGCGCGACGCGAGCTGCTGCTCGACACCCACATCACCGACGGGGGCAGGACGCGCAGGAAGACCAAGTCGATGCGCCACGACGACCGCGTGCGCTTCGACACCCTCTGCACGGTGCTCTGGAACATCAGCGGCCGGCCGGAGCCGCTCGAGGCGCTCGCCGAGCGGACCCTGACGGCCTCGGCCGCCTGACGGCCTACCGGGGGGCGGGCACCGCCCCGCCCCCCACCCGGCCGCGGCACAGCCACGTGGCCATCCCCAGCTGACGCGCGCCGCCCTCCTCGAGCCACTCGAGGAGGCGGTCGGCGTCCGGGCCCGGGACGCGGGGGAACGCATCGCGCACGCCCGGCTCGGTGATCCACGCGGACGCACCGAGCACCGACAGGCCGCCCCAGTCGGCCGGGTCGCCGGCGGGCGAGGCGAGCCAGTCGATGAACGCCCCGTCGCCGCCGGCGGCGAACGGGTTCGGCGGCGGCTCGGCGCCCGCCGTCTCGCAGGCCACGAGGCTGCGCCGGTAGACGGCGCGGGTTCGGGCGTCGAGCGGCATCCCGGACGGAAGCTCGGCGAATCCGTAGCCCGAGCGGCGCAGCGCGGCGTGGCCGCGCTCCTCCAGGCGGGCGGCGTACATGTCGCAGATCGCCTTCAGCGCGGGGTGCTCGTCGAGCCGGATCCGGGGGTTCGGTCCCTGGTACTTGCTCAGCAGGTGGGGTTTGGCCGGGTCGTAGCCGCTGAAATGGAAGAAGACCAGCGGCTCGCCGTCCACGAGCCATCCGCCGTCGCGCTGCTCCAGCGTCCGCACCGGCAGGTTCCAGTACGCGACGTTCACCGCCGGGTCGCGCAGGACGTGGTGGCGGAAGTAGCAGGGCACGAGATCGATCCACTTCTGGTCGACGAACAGGTGCTGGGCGGTGGCGACCAGGCAGCGCCGCGACAGCCGCTCCGCCCACCAGTCCAGGAACGGGACCGCGCCGCCGCCCACGGCGATGAACCCGAGGTTGAAGACGCCGGCCTCCAGGAACGCCACCTCGCCGGGCGGGAAGCCGTCGTCCGGCAGCGGCACCGACGTGTGGGGCGTCAGCACGATGTCGTGGTCCCGGGCGAGCCGCTCGATGCCGTCGAGGGGCCGGAACACCAGGATGTCGGGGTCGAGGTACGTGACGGGCTCCCCGCCCTCCCGCAGCAGGTGCCGCAGCAGGAAGGGCTTCACCGCGGTCGCGAGCTCCACCACGTCGTAGATCGCCGCCATCCGGTGGAACTCGTCGGGGTCGAGGCCGGCGCCCTCGGGCCCCACGACGCGCACGCGCGGGTCGTCCGATCCGATGTGCTCGTCGCCGAGGTCGATCGCGAAGATCGTGAACGCCCCCTCGGGGTTCGCCTCCACGAAGGAGTCCGCCAGGGCGGACGCCTGGGCCAGGTAGTTGCGGGCCACGATCGTGCAGGCGTTCATCATGCGACGGCCTCCATGGCGCCGGCGGGCGCCGCGCGCACCGCCGAGTCGGGGACGGACAGGGCGACCACGGCGGCGCCGGCGCGCGCCGACGCGACGGACGTCAGGACGCACACCTCGCGGCCCGTGCCCCGGAGCACCGTCGGCGCGACGCCGCTCACCCCGGGCCGGGCGAGCGCGGCGGCCAGGGGGTCGAGCCAACCGGGGAGCAGGACGACGTCGCTGGTCATGAGCAGCGCCGCCTGCCCCTCGGCGACGTCGAGGGCCGCGGCGAACGACGCCTGCGGTCCGAGGGGTGCGGCGTTGCGGACCACGCGCACGTCGCTGCGGAGCCCGTCGATGACGTCCGCCGTGGCCGGGCCGGAGGCGTCGTCGATGACGATCGCCTCGACCTCGTCGAGGTGGGCGCACGTCTCCACCGCCGAGCCCAGCGCGCGCATGAGCCCGTCGGCGTCGTCGCGGCAGTGCACGACGACGGACAGGCCGCGGCGGGGGTCGCACGGGAAGGCGTCGCCGTTGCGCAGCAGCGCCGCGGCGGGGGTGAGCGTGAGCCCGGACGCCGCGTGCAGCGCGTCCAGGAACGCGTCCTCGTGGGCGGTGCCGGCGTCGGCGACCGGCGGACGGCCCGGCAGGGGACCGGCGGCGGCCGCGGCGCGGGCGCGGGCGTAGGCGGCCTCCAGGTCGGCGCGCCAGCGGGGGCGGTCGTGGAGCGCGGCGGCGGCGGCCGCGGTGCGGGCGCCCAGGTCGGCACGGGCCGCGGGGTCGGCGGCCAGGCGGCCCAGCGCGTCGAGGTGGGCCCCGGGGGTGCGCGCCACCACGTGGACCCCCGCGAGGGCGGGCTCGTCGATGTCGTACGTCGCCGCCTGCGGGCGGGGCGGGGCGTACGAGACCACCGGGATGCCGAGGGCCGCGGCCTCCAGGGCGGCGGTGAGCGACGAGCAGGGGTAGGCGTCGAGGAACACGTCGGCGGCGGCCAGGACACCGGACGGGTCGTCCAGCCGCCCCAGGGCGCGGAGGCGGCCGCCGGTGCGGGCGCGGGCCTCGGCCCACGCGCCGTCGTCGTCGGGCCCCACCACCAGCACCGTCGCGTCGGGGATCGCGTCGAGGGCGGGCTCCACGAGGTCGGCGAAGCCGATGTCGTCGATCGCGGCGAGCTTGTAGGGCGACGCCATCGCGACCATCGCGACGGCGCCGTCGGCCAGGCCCAGGGCTCGGCGCGCCTCGTCGCGCGACGGCGGGGCGGCCGCCGGCTCGGCGGGCACCGGAAGCAGGGCGGAGCGCTCCGGGTGGACGCCGCGGCGCGCGATACACAGCCGGGCGGCGGCGGGCCGGCTGCTCAGCACCACGTCCGGCACGCGCGGGGCGAGCCAGAAGCAATGGTCGGCGTGGTTCACGAGCAGCACCGGCGGCCGGCCCGTGCGGTCGGCCAGCGCGATCGACGCCGCGACCTCCATGGGGTGGATGTGGAGCACCACCAGGTCGTGGGCGTCCACCAGCCCCCCGAGGGCGCGGGCGCGGTCGATCAGGTCGTGGCCGGGCACGTGGACCGCCTCGCCGCCGCGGGCCGCGAGGGCGCGGGCCAGCGGCGCGGGCACCTCGGCGCGGTGGCGGGTGAGCGCCAGCGTCGGCCGCCGCCCCTCGTCGCGCTCGATCCACCGCCACGCCATGCGCGAGTGGCCGCCGACGGCCGCGCACTCGGTGATGACGTGCAGGACCCGCTCCGGGCCGTCGCCGCGCGGCGCGCGGGGGCCGCGGGGGACCTGGCGCAGCCCGATCGCCTCCAGGGCGTCGTCGATCGCCGGGCTGGCGAGCGCGCCGGGCGGGGTGTTCCAGGCGAAGTCGGAGGCGACCTGCGCCCAGGCGGCCGCCAGCGCGTCGTCGCCGGCGGCGGCGAGGGCGGCGATCCTGCGCTCCATGTCGGCGAGCGCCGCCCCCGCGGCGGCGACCCGCGGCAGGGCCGTCATGCCGCCGCGACCGCCCGGATGCCGATGTTGGCGCACATCTGCGGCGGCAACTCGGGGCTGATCTCCGTGAGCGCGTCGAGCAGCGCCGGCGGCCAGTCGAGCATCATCGCGTTCGGCACCGTCTTGAGGGTGAAGCCGAACCGTGCGTCCACGCGGAAGCCCGCGCCCTCCAGGTCGGCCTGGAGCGTGTCGAGGCCGTACACCCGCAGGTGCCCCACCAGGCGGTCGCGGGGCGAGAGGTCGTCGAGCCGCTCCTGGATCGCCATCCGCACCGCCAGGCGCCGGTGCAGCGACTCGCGGTTGGGCACCACCACGACCACCGCGCCGCCGGGGCGCAGCCAACCGCGGACGTGCGACATCAGGTCGCGGGGGCGGTCGACGTGCTCCATCACGTGGAGCGCCAGCACGGCGTCGTAGACCGGGCCGGGGGCGAACGTCTCGAACATCGCCTCGTGGACGACCAGGCCGGGGTGGCGGCCGCGGGCCTGGGCGGCGAGCAGCGGGGAGCCCTCCACCACCTCGGCGGCGATGCCGCGGCCGAGCAGCTCGCGGGCCATCTCCCCCGTCCCGTAGCCCATGTCGATCACCCGGCGGGCGTCCCGCACCTGGGCCGCCACCGTGGGGGCGCTGAGGCGCTGGGCCCGCTCCTCGATGTCGATGTCGGCGACCTCGTCGCTCAGGTAGTACTCCCGCGCGTAGCGGTCGAGCGCCTCGGGGGTGAGGGTCATCGGGTGGCCTCCTCGGCCCGCAGGCCCTGGATCACCTGCTCGTTGAACGAGTCGGCGCCGAATGCGGCGGCGCCGCCCACCACCTCGGCATCCAGGCGGGCGTCATTGAGCCGCGCGCGCGCGGCCTCGAACGCCGCCTGCGCCCCGGGGCCGGGGTCGGGCATCGCGGGACCGGCCAGGTGGTGGACCACCTCGACGGGGGCGCCCTCGCGGACGAGCCCCGTCGCCACGACGGCGCGCCGCACCGCGTCGGCCACATGCTCCGCGGGCAGGTCGTGGCGCATCTCCAGCGTCAGGGCGCGCCGGCCGGGGGCGGGCGGGTCGCCGGGGCTGATGCGGAACGCGTCGATCTCGGGGTCGGGCACGTGCACCAGCGCGGGGAGCGCGAGCACGTCGCGCTCGTCCACCTCGGCCCACGCAATCGACATCGGCAGGCGGGGCGCGTCGTACCCGGCGCCGACCGCGGCGAACAGCTCGGCGGGGCTCGTGCCCAGGACGGGCCGCCCCACGGTGCGATCGAGACCCTCGAGTCGCAATTGCACCTGGGAGCCGTCGGGGGTGGGCGCCGCCTCCAGCAGCCGGCCGGCCTCGACCACGCGGGCCCGGGGGGCGGCGTGGATGCGGGCCAGCAGGGCGGCGACCAGGGCGCCGACGCCACCGGGCTCCACGGTGTGGAACGGGCGGTGCGGCCGGTAGCCGGTGGGCCGGCCCGCGGCGGCGGCCTCCAGCGTGCTCGGGTGGAAGAGCGGCATCCACACCTTGCGCCGCAGGGCGGCGGGCACGGCCGCGGCGCCGCCGGGGTGGATCTTGCGGCACATGGCGGCGATGAAGCGCTCGTGGAAGGCCGCGCCGTGGTTGCGGCGCGAGGCGTCGTCGAGCGACAACGCGCCCAGGTCGTGCCCCGCGCCCAGCACCCCGGCGTCGCCGTCCAGGCGGCGCGCGTCGGCGGCCTCTGCCGCGGTGCGGTCGGCCTCGGCGGCCGGCAGCGCGGCGCGCAGCCCCTCCAGGTCGACCGTGAAGTAGATGTCGTCGGCCAGGCGGCCGTCGACCACCATCGCCAGTCCGTCCGCCTCGCGCAGGCCGTCGCCCGCCAGCTCGCGCGTCCACTCCGCCAGGGTGCGGACGAACGGGACGTGGCCGGACGGGCCGGCGACGTAGTCGGCCAGCGGCGGCGGCGGCGCGGCGTCCTCGCGGTCGATCTCGAGCAGGCGCACGCCCAGGCCCAGGCGGCGGCCCTCCACCTCGATCGGGGCGAAGCCGCCCGCCACGCCCGTTCGGGGCAGCAGCAGGTCGACCGCGCCGCCCCGGCGCAGGCGGGCGTCGGCGGCGACCAGCGCCGCGATCGAGCCCCCGACCACCGTGAGTTGCCCGCCGGCCCTACCGCGCGAAGCGCGGTCGCAGCGCCCGGGTAGAGAGGTGCTGCTCCGGCCGGCGGGTTGACGCATTTCAACCCCGGGCCAGCACGAGCAGGTTCATCGCGCAGTGGGCGGGCAGGTGCCGTGCGGCCCGCTCGAACCCCTCCAGCACGTCCTCCGGCAGCTCGGCCATCATCCCGTTGGGCAGCGGCTTCAGCATCACGCCCTCCCACGCCACCACGCCCAGGCCGGCCGCGTGGGCCAGCCCGGCGAGGTCGTCGGCCCCCCACAGCCCCAGGGTCCCGAAGCGGTCGCCCCGGGCGGACACCTCGCGCACGTCCTCGATGAGCCCCATCTCGACCGCCACCAGCCGGTGGATGGAGTCGGGGTTCTGGAGGGAGAGGTGCACCAGCCCGTCGGGCGCCAGCAGCGCGGCGGCCCGCCGGAGCAGGTCGACGGGGTCGGGCAGCTCGTGGATGAGGTTGCACAGCAGCACGTGGTCGAAGCCGTCGCCGGCGAGCGCCTCCCACCCGGGTTCCGCAAGGCCCGCCTCGATGAACGTGGCCCGGTCGCCCAACCGCGCGCGGGCGCGGCCGAGGTAGGCGCCGGAGCGGTCGACGCCCGTCACGCGCGCGCCCTGACCGGCCAGGTGGGCGGTCATCAGGCCCGTGGCGCACCCCAGCTCCAGCACCCGGTCGCCGGGGGCCACCCGCTCGGCGATCCGGCGCACCGTGGCCATGGTGTAGCGGGCGTCGAAGTCGGTGTCCGGGTCGTAGATCGCCGAGTAGTCGGCGCCGGCGGCGCTGCTCACGCCGCCCCCCGCACCAGGTCCAGGCGCAGGCTCTCGCGGGCGCCGACGCTGCGCTTGAACTGGATCAGCCCCTGGTCGGGCACCCCATCGATGCTCGACGGCCCGATGTCGAGGCTCCGCACGCCCTCGTCGAGCGCCCGCGCCACCATCGCGTGGGCGAGCACGTTCATCGGGGAGCGGGCCAGGTCGTGACCGGCGTCGCCCCAGTAGACGACCAGCTCGCGGCCGGGGAGCACACGGTAGGTCAGGGCGGCGGCGCAGGGCCGGCCGGCGTGCTCCAGCACCGCCATGCGGATCCGGCCCGGGAACGCGTCGCGGGCGGCGCGGACGTAGCCGGCGTCGAGCGCCAGGCGGCGGCCCTTGGCGGCGCGGTTCGCGGCGAGCAGGTCGTAGCCGGCGTCCCACAGGCCGTCGTCCCCCGGCTCGGCCTCGCGCAGGGCGAACGGCTCGTCCAGTCCGTGACGCAGGGCCCGCCGCGCGGGCGAGCGCAGGCCGGCGACGTACGCGTCGATCCCGTCGAGCGGCTCCAGGTCGATGTGGAAGCTCAGCTCGCACGCCGCGACGCGGAAGCCGTGGTTGAGCAGCGCGAACTGCACGGCCGTCTCGGAGCCGGAGTAGAAGGCGGGGCGCGCCCTGACCCGGATCTCGCCGACGCCGTCGGCCTCCAGTTCCGCGACCGCGTGGCCCACCAGCGCGACGACGTTGGCGGCCGGCTCGGCGTCGCGCACCAGGTCGGGGCCGCCGAACGGGGCGCTGTGGCCGCAGCTCACCACGTCGCCGTCGCGGACCCCCACCAGGGATCCGACCAGGCGCCCCCCGTCGTGGTGGTCGATCCGCACGACCGACTGGCCGGGGCGCAGGTTCAGGTCGTGGAACGCGTCCCGGTTGAACAGCAGCAGGTGGTCCGCGGTCGCGGCCGGGGCGGCGATCTCAGCCATCGGCGCGGAGGAACCCGCGGACGGCCGCGATCACCCGTTCGGCGTCGCCGGTCCGCAGGTGCGGGCCCATCGGCAGGGACAGCGTCTCCCGGGCGAGGCGCTCGGCGATGGGCAGGTCGCCCTCGCCCATCCCCAGGTCGCGGTAGGCCTCCTGCAGGTGCGGCGGGATCGGGTAGTGCACGAGGGTGCCGATCCCCTGGTCCGCCAGATGGGCGGCCAGCGCGTCGCGCCGCGGCGTGTGGACGGCGAAGACGTGCCAGGCGTGGCCGGGGTCGTCGGCCGGCAGGGCCAGCGGCTCGCCGGCCAGCCCGTCCAGGTAGCGGGCGGCGATGGCGCGCCGGCGCGCGTTCCACTCGTCCAGCACCGCGAGCTTCTCGCTGAGCAGGGCGGCCTGGAGCTCGTCCAGGCGGCTGTTGAACCCCCGCTCGCGGTTCACGTACTTCGCGGTGGAGCCGTAGTTGCGCAGCGTGCGCAGCCGCGCCGCGATGGCGGGATCGTCGGTGGTGACCGCGCCGCCGTCGCCGAAGGCCCCCAGGTTCTTGCTCGGGTAGAAGCTCCACGCCGCCGCGTGCCCGAGGCCGCCGACGGGGGCCCCGCGGTGGCGGGCCCCGTGCGCCTGGGCGGCGTCCTCCAGCACCAGCAGGCCGCGGCGCCCGGCGATGTCGCGGATCGCGTCCATCTCGGCGGGACGGCCGTACAGGTGCACGGGCAGGATCGCGCGGGTGCGCGGGCCGATGGCCGCCTCGATCCGCGCCGGGTCGATGTTGGAGGTCCGGGGGTCCGGCTCGACGGGCGCCACGACGGCGCCGGCGCGGGTGATCGCCAGCCAGGTGGCGATGTACGTGTTGGAGGGGACGACGACCTCGTCCCCCTCACCGACGCCCATCGCGACGAGCGCGAGGTGCAGCGCGTCGAGCCCGGAGGCGACGCCCACGCAGTGCGCGGTGCCGGTGTGGGCGGCCCACGCCTCCTCGAACCGCGCGACCTCGGCCCCCAGCACGTACCAGCCCCCACCGAGGACGCGGGAGGCCGCGCCGTCGAGCTCGTCGCGCAGCTCGGTGTAGGTGGCCAGCAGGTCCAGGAACGGCACCCGCGGCGGCGCGCCGACGGTCACGCGGCGCCGCGCACGACGGCCGCCCACTCGTCGTACTCCCGGTAGTAGTCGGCCTCGTCGTAGTGCTCGGAGGCGAGCACCAGGGCGACGGATCCGGACGAGAAGTTGGTGAGCTGCCCCCACACCATCGGCGGCATGTAGAGCCCCGCGTAGGAGCGGTTGAGCTGGTACGTGCGCCGGACGGCGCCATCGTCGACGGTGACGTCGAAGCTGCCGGACGCGGCGATCACCAGCTGCTGGAGCTCGCGGTGGGCGTGCCCGCCGCGGTCCTCGCCGCCGGGGACGTCGTACAGGTAGAAGACCCGCCGGCACTCGAACGGGACGTGCCGCCCCGACTCGATGAAGGTCAGGTTGCCCCGGGGGTCGGCGACCCGGGGCAACGCGATCACCCGTACGGGGCCGTGGGGGCCTGCGCCGACGGTGGCCTCGGACGCGGCCCCGCGGGGACCGCCGCCGATGAGCTGGAGACCCATGCGCCTCCCATCGGCAGCGGCGCCCGGGTCCTTAGCCCGTGCCGGAGAGCAGCCCCTTGGCCGGGTCGCCGGAGGGCACGGGCTGGGCGATCGTGATGGTGCTGGGCCCGTCCGCCAGCTCGGCCGCGTCCCGGCGGAAGCTCGTCACGTGCGGCGACCGGAGGTGCGCGTCGAGCGCCTCCTTCGACGTCCACCGCTCCACGAGCGCGATCACGTCGTGATCGTCGAGCCCCCGGTGGAGGGTGAACGCGATGCACCCGGCCTCCGCGTGGGTCGCGGCCGCCAGCTCGCCGTACATGTCGAGCAGCTCCGCGCCATGCCCCGGCTTCGCCCGGGCGCTCACCAGCACCGTGATCTCCGACATCCCGCCCCCTTCGGCCCGACGCCTGTCGCCGGGGACGCTACCGGCGGGGACGGCCGTCGCCGGGGCGACAGGGCGTCAGGCCGCGGCCTCGTCCTTCGCGGCGGCGTTCAGGACCGACGCGAGGAGGCCGGGGAAGCGCTCCTCCATCTCCGCCTTGCGGAGCCACGTGAACTTGCGGGTGCCCTCCTCGCGCTCGGCCAGGATGCCCGCGCTGCGGAGCGTCTTCAGGTGGTGGCTCGCGGTCGACTTGGACACGTCGAGCTCGATCTGGCCGCAGGTCTTGGCGGCGTCGGCGGTGCAGCCGGCGAGCTGGCGCACGATCTCCAGCCGCACGGGATCCGAGAGCGCCTGGAGCACGGTGACCAGGTCCATGTCGGGCGGCGGGGCGGGACTGGGGGGCGTCACACGTCCTCGCATGATGTTTGACGTAGATCGAACAATGGCGTACGGTGCTCGTCGTTCGGTAGCCATCGAACCTTACCACGGGGAGCGCCCAGACCATGACCACCGCCGCACCACCGGCATCCGCGAGTCTCGACCGGCGCGCCTGGGGCGCGCTGCTCGTGCTCTGCAGCGCCCTGTTCCTCGACGCGCTCGACGTGTCGATGGTCGGCGTCGCGCTGCCGTCCATCTCGTCCGACCTGTCCATGTCCACCGGCAGCCTCCAGTGGGTGGTGAGCGCCTACGTGCTGGGCTACGGCGGCTTCCTGCTGCTCGGCGGCCGCGCCGCCGACCTGCTCGGGCGCCGCCGCGTGTTCCTGATCTCCCTCGGCGTCTTCGCCGTCGCGTCGCTGCTCGGCGGCCTGGTGGACGACGGCACGCTGCTGGTGATCACGCGCTTCATCAAGGGCGTGTCCGCGGCGTTCACGGCGCCGGCCGGCCTGTCCATCATCACCACGAGCTTCGCCGAGGGCCCCGCCCGCAACAAGGCGATCGCCGTATACACCGCCACCGGCGCGACCGGCTTCTCGCTGGGCCTCGTGATCGGCGGGCTGCTCACGGAGATCGGCTGGCGGTGGGTGTTCCTGCTGCCCGTCCCCGTCGCCCTGGCGACCCTCGCGGCGGCGATCCGCCTGGTCCCCGACCCCGGCCGGGCCCCCGCCGGCGCGCGCCGCGGCTTCGACCTGCCGGGCGCGGCGGCGATCACCGCCGGGATGCTCCTGCTGGTCTACACGGTGGTGGAGGCCCCCGACGTGGGCTGGGCATCGGCCCAGACGCTGCTGTCGCTCGCCGGCGTCGTCGCCCTCATGTCGGCCTTCGTCGCGATCGAGCACCGCACCGCCCAGCCGCTCGTGCGCCTCGGCATCCTGCGCTCGTCCGCCCTGGTGCGGGCCAACCTGGGGGCGATGGCGCTGTTCGGCAGCTGGGTGGGCTTCCAGTTCATCGCCACGCTGTACATGCAGCAGGCGCGCGGGTGGTCGCCGCTCGAGACGGGCCTGGCGATCTTCCCCGGCGGCCTGGTGGTGATGCTGCTGGCGCCGCGCCTCGGGCCGCTCATCGGCCGGCTGGGCACCACGCGGCTCATCGCGCTGGGCCTCGGGTCGGCGGCGGCCGGCTACGCCCTGTTCCTGCCGATCGGCATCGACTCGCCGTACTGGATCGCGATGCTGCCGACGATGCTGCTGGCCGGCCTGGGCTTCGCCCTGGCGTACGGCCCGCTGAACATCGCCGCCACCAACGGCATCGCCCCGCACGAGCAGGGGCTGGCCGGCGGGCTCGTGAACACGAGCTTCCAGTTCGGCGGCGCGCTGGCCCTGGCGGTGGTGACGGCGGTGAACTCCGCGTACACCGACCCGTCCGCGGGCGCCGAGGGGCTCCTGGACGGGTTCAAGCCGGCGCTCCTGGTGTCGCTGGTCGTTGCGCTACTCGGCGTCGCGGCGGTGAGCCTGCGCTTCCGGCCGCGCCCGGTGCGCGAGGGCGAGCTGGAGCGAGCCGCTTGAGGCGCCGCCCATCTCTCGCGGAACGCGAATTCCCGCCGGGCCAATGCGAGCGAAGCGAGCCGCACGCCCCGCTCAAGAGGGCGTGCTGCCCGGCGGGATCGGTCCGCGATGGCCGGCGGGGCCTCCGGGCCCCGCCGGCCGCCGGCCGTGGCTACTCGCGCTTCATCATCATGCGCGCCTCGGACTCGAGGTCCACGTACGGCTCGCCGGACACGTCGATGACCACGTTCGCGATCGTGCCGCCCGCGAAGGCGTATGGCGCCGCGCCCGGGTAGTCGTCGGTGACCGGGGATCCCGGGTCCTTCCCGACGTTGAGCCCCTCGCCGACCAGGGAGAAGTAGCCGGGCTGCGTGATGATCGGCCCGCTGCCGACGGCCTCGTCGTCGATGAAGAGGGTCAGGGTGCCGGACGCCGGCATGGCCTCGCCCTCCCGCACGAAGGAGGCGCCGAGCATCACCCTCCCGGCCGGCACGTCGCGGTCGGAGCGGATGACCTGCAACCGGCTGCCGACGAAGTTGTAGACGTAGACGAGGCGGCGGTCCCGCAGGTACAGGGCGTGCCCGCCGAAGGCCGAGCCGTGCGAGAACAGCACGCCCTCGGCATCCGGGGACGCGACGTCCACGTCGACGGCGAGGCTGAAGCTGCGGTTGCGGATGTTCACCGAGGCGCTCTCAGGCACCTCCGCGGTGTCCGGCCAGTAGACGTAGCGGTCGCGCGGGGGCGCCACCTGGGGCCGGGTGGGGTCGGCCAACACCTCCACGGCGGTGCGGTCGTCGAGCGGCAGCCCGTTGTACCTCCCGGCCAGGTGGTACCAGCGGTTCACCATGTCGCGCAGCCGCTCCGGTTGCTCGCCGGCCAGGTCCCGGCACTCCGTGGGGTCCTCGTCGACGTGGTACAGCTCCCAGCGGTCCTCCTCGAAGTGCCCCCAGCCGGCGATCGTGGGGTGCACGCTCACGGCCTTCCACCCGCGGTGCCACACCGCCCGCGAGCCGAGCATGGAGAAGAAGGCCTCCTCCTTGGGCGTCGGGACGTCCGCGCCCGCGAGCGTCGGGCGGAAGCTGACGCCCTCCAGGGGCACCTGCGGGAAGCCCTTCACCACCTCCGGCAGCTGCACGTCGATCAGGTCGTACAGCGTGGGGACCACGTCGGTGGCGTGCATGAACTGCTTCCGCAGCTCACCGCCGGCGGCGATCCCGCGCGGCCAGGAGATGACGAGCGGGTCGGCCACGCCGCCCTCGAAGTTGTACCGCTTCCACAGCTTGAACGGCGTGTTGAACGCCCACGCCCAGCCGGTGGGGTAGTGGTTGTAGGTCGAGGGCGAGCCGAGCTCGTCGATGGAGGCCAGGTTCTCCTCGAGCGTGTCGGGGATGCCGTTGAAGAACTTGTTCTCGTTGACCGACCCGTTGGGGCCGCCCTCCGCGCTGGCGCCGTTGTCGGACACGAGCACGACGATGGTGTTCTCCAGCTGCCCGGACTGCTCCAGGAAGTCGAGCAGGCGCCCGATCTCGTGGTCGGTGTGGGAGAGGAACGCGGCGAAGACCTCGGCCATCCGCGCGAAGAGCCGCCGCTCGTCGTCCGACAGCGTCGCCCATGGCCGCACCACGTCGAGCGCCGGCCACGGCAGCCCCTCGGGGCTCGTCTCGCCCTCGTAGGGGTTGAGCGGCGACAGCTCGGCGTCGGCGGGGAAGATCCCGAGCGCCTTCTGGCGCTCGAACACCAGCTCGCGGTAGGCCTCGTACCCCATGTCGAACCGGCCCCGGTAGCGCTCGATCCACTCGGGCGGCGCGTGGTGCGGGGCGTGGCAGGCGCCGGGCGCGAAGTACATGAAGAACGGCTTGTCGGGCGCGATGACCTTGGCGTCGCGGATGAACTCGATCGCCTTGTCGGTGAGGTCGGTGGTCAGGTGGTAGCCGTCCTCGGGCATCGCCGGCTGCTCCACCGGGTGGTTGTCGTAGACGAGGTCCGGATACCACTGGTTGGTCTCGCCGCCGAGGAACCCGTAGAACCGCTCGAAGCCGCGCCCCACCGGCCAGTTGCGCTTGGTGGACGCCAGGTTCATCTCGTCCGCGGCCACCAGGTGCCACTTGCCGAGCATGTAGGTGTTCCACCCGCGCTCGCCCAGCACCTCGGCCATGGTGGCGCACTCGAACGGGATGTGGCCGTTGCCGTTCGGGAACCCGGTGGTGGCCTCGGCGATGCACGCCATGCCGTTGGTGGTGTGGTTGCGGCCCGTGAGCAGCGACGACCGCGTGGGCGAGCAGAGCGCGGTGGTGTGGAAGTTGGTGTAGGTCAGGCCGCGCTCGGCCAGGCGGTTGATGTTGGGCGTGTCGATGAGCCCGCCCCACGGCTCCATGGACGAGTAGCCCACGTCGTCGAGCACGATGTAGACCACGTTCGGCGCGCCGGGCGGCGCCGCCGGCTGCACGTACGGCTCCCAGTCGGGCACCGACTTCCGCACGTCGATGTCGATGCTGCCCGCGAACTGCCTGGCCATGCCCCGCCCCCCTGACGCCTTCCCGGTCGCGTCGATGGTGGACCGGGTGGGGCCGGGTCGCGAGCCCGCCGGGGACGATTCGCCCGGGTGAACCCCCGGCGGCGGGGCCGGCAGGCGGGACGCGAACGCCGGGTGGGTCGGGACCCGCCCGTCCCGGGACGCGCGGTCCGGGGCGAGCGGGTCCTCGGACGTCAGGATCCGATCAGTTCGTGGTCCCGTCCGCCGCGGTCCCGTCCGCCGCGGTCCCGTCGACCGCGGTGCCGTCGACCCCGGTGGCGTCCACCGCGGTGCCGTCGCCCGCCGCGGCCCCGCTCGCGGCCGCGCCGCCCTGGGTGCCGCCCAGCACGACGATGACGTCGGCCGCCGGCTCCGCGTTGGCCGCCGTGTCCTGCGCGGCCGGGAGCGGCGCGGGCAGGCCGAGGTCGGTGGCCACGAGCCGGGCCTCCGCCTCGGCGCCCTGCCGGTAGAGCACCCGGTCGGCGGTCGCCGGCTCTGGCGAGTTGCCCTCCGTCACGTCCTGGTAGCCGAGGGTGCGCGCCTGCTCGGCGGTCGCGGCCGCCAGGCCCGACTCGCCGGAGCCGTTGAGGACCGCGAGGGCCACGGAGGCGCGCGACGCCGCGTCCGACGCGGTCGCGCCGGCGCCCGTCCCGTCGACCGCGGCGCCCTGGCCGGCCGTGACCGTCTTGGTGGCGGTCACGGTCTCGGTGACGGTGCCGCCGCCGCCGGAGTTGGCCAGGTAGCCCACGAGCAGGCCGCCGGCGAGCGCGAGGCCCACGATCGGCATGCCCACCTTGCGGATCTGCCGCTGCGGCGGCCGGCGGCCGCCGCGCGGCCGGGCGGGCTCCTCATCGTAGTAGTCGTCGCGGTCGTCGTACCGCTCGTCGTAGTCGGTCTCCCAGACCGGCGGCCGGGTGCGGCTGCTCACGGTCTCGCCCCCTCTCGGTGGTTCGTTCCCCCAGGGGGCTTGGACGGAGGGGGCGGAACTCCTGCGCGGCCCGTCGGCGGGTCGCGCGGGCGACGGGGTCCTACGCGACCTTGTCCCGCCAATTGCGCTCGAACCGCAGGCCCCTCGTCCGCGGCGCGAGCAGGCCGTGGATCTGCTTCGGGCCCCACGAGCCGGAGAAGTAGGGGATCACGTCGGGCGGCTGGCGCAGCAGGGGCTCGGAGATCTCCCACAACCGCTCGATGCCGGCCGCGTCGGCGAACAGGGTGCGGTCGCCGCTCATCGCGTCGTAGATCAGGCGCTCGTACGCCTCGAGCACGTCGACGTGGTCCGAGTCCTCCGACAGGGAGAACTGGAGGCTCTGCTTGTTGAGCCGCATGCCCGGGCCGGGGCGCTTGCCGTAGAACGACAGCGACAGCCGCGACGCCTCCGCCAGGTCGAAGGTGAGGTGGTCGGGCCCGAAGCGGCCGACGCCGGAGTCCATCGGGAACATGCTCCGCGGCGGCTCCTTGAACGCGATCGAGATGATCCGCGCCCCCTCCGCGAGCCGCTTGCCGGTGCGCAGGAAGAACGGCACCCCCGACCAGCGCCAGTTGTCGATCTCGCAGCGCAGGGCCACGAACGTCTCGGTCTCCGACTCCGGGTCGACGCCCTCCTCGGCCCGGTAGCCCTCGTACTGGCCGCGGACCACGTGCTCGGGGTCGATGGGCTGGAGGGAACGGAAGACCTTGGTCTTCTCCTCGCCGATCGCGCCGGGCGCGAGGGCGGTCGGCGGCTCCATGGCGGTGAACGCGAGCACCTGGAACAGGTGCGTCACGATCATGTCGCGATATGCCCCGGTCGCCTCGTAGAAGCCGGCGCGCGAGCCCACCGACAGCGTCTCGGGGACGTCGATCTGGATGTGGTCGATGTGATGCCGGTTCCAGATCGGCTCGAACAGGCCGTTGGCGAAGCGCAGGGCCAGGATGTTCTGCGCCGCCTCCTTCCCGAGGAAGTGATCGATCCGGTACACCTGCTCCTCGGGGAACACGGCCTGCACGCGGGCGTTGAGCTCCTTGGCGCTGGCCAGGTCGGTGCCGAACGGCTTCTCCATGATCACGCGGGCCCGGGCGGCCAGCCCGGCGTCCTGGATCGTCTGGATGACGGTGGTCGCCGCCGCCGGCGGGACGCTCAGGTAGTGGAGCCTCCGCGGCTGCCCCCCGAGCTCGTTCTCGGCGGTGTGGACCTTCTCGGCCAGCGCGTCGGCGCCGGCGGTCATGTCGATGTAGCTCAGCCGGTTGCTGAACTCCTGCCAGTCCTCGCTGTCCTCCGGGCTGCTGGTACGGCCGAACTCGTCCCACGCCTCGCGGGCGAACGTCTGGAACTCGTCGTCGGACATGGCGCCGAGCGCGGTCCCGACCAGGCGGAACTCCGGCATCAGCCCGGCGTGGGTGAGGTGCAGGAGCCCCGGGATCAGCTTCCTGCGCGACAGGTCGCCCGTCGCGCCGAACAGCACGATGACGTGCGGATCGACCGGCGCGACCTTGGCTGCGGCGACGTCGCCGGGCTCATTCGTGTGGGGCACGGTGAGCAGTTTCGCATCCCGGGGCCATTCCCCTCGTCATCCCGCGGGCCGGATCGGCGTGGCGGATGACGGACCGTCGGTCGCCGCCGCCCCCTCCGGGTCCTCCGCCTTGCCCTTGCGCGGCCGCCCGGCGAGGCACACCAGGCGGTCGCCGGGGCGCAGCCGCTCGGCGCGCGGGTCGTCGAAGCGGATGAGGTCCCCGTCCCGGACCACGGCCACCAGCAGCTCGCCCCGGTCGACCGCGACGGCCGTCCGGTCGACCTCCCCGTGCTCGACGGGCCGCTCGATGATGTCGAGGCCCTCCCCCGCCGACAGCAGGTCCTCCAGGATGTTCACGATCCGCGGGCTGTGGGTCGCGAGACCCAGCAGGCGCCCGGCGGCATCGGACGACGAGATCACCGAGTCGGCGCCGCCCTGGCGGAGCAGGTGCGCGTTCTCGGCCTCACGCGCGGCGGCGGCGATGAACACGCCCGGCGCCAGCTCGCGGGCGGTGAGCGTGACGAGCACGGCGGTGCCGTCGCGGGTGGGCGCGACCCCCACGGCCCGGGCCTCCCCGATCCCCGCCTCGCGCAGCGTCGCGGAGTGGGTGGCGTCGCCGAGCACGGCGGCGTAGCCGTCGGCGTTGGCCCGCGCGATCGCGCCCGGGGCGTCGTCGATGACCAGCACCCGGTCGGCGGCGACCCCCTGCCCCCGGATCTGCTCGATCGCGGCGCGGCCCTTCACCCCGTAGCCGCACACGATGACGTGGTCCCGCACGGACGACCTCCACCGTCGGAGGCGGTACGACTCCCGGTAGCGCTCCGCGAGGAGCTCGAGGGTCGTCCCGACCAGGATGATCAGGAACAGGATGCGCGCCGGCGTCACGACCACCGTCGTCACCAGCCGGGCCCCGTCGCTCACCGGGACGATGTCGCCGTACCCGGTCGTGGTGATCGACACCGTCGCGTAGTAGACGGCGTCGAGGAGTCCCACCTGCCCGCCGGCGGAGTCGCGGTACCCGGCGCGCCCGAGGTACGCGACGACGGCCACCAGGAGCAGCAGCCCGAACGCGATGAGCACCCGCACGCCGATGGCGCGCAGCGGGCGCTGGTCGGATGTCGGGAGCCGGACCGGCACGACCGCGACCCTACCCGCCGTCGCGGACCGATCCCGGCGGTCGGGAAGCCCCCGCGAGGGGGCCGGTGCGGCGCGGCGGCCCGGACCCGGCGGTCCGGCGCCGGGACCTTGACTCGAACACATGTTCGGTTATCGTGCCCGGCCCGTGGTTGCGTCGGCCGATGACATCGTCACGTTCTGCAGCGAGTCGGTCGACGCCGCCGACGTCGAGCGCCTGGTCGGGTGGCTCGCGTGGCGCACCGGCCGCAACCAGGCGATGGCCGGCGCGGGCCGGCCCACCGAGCGGCTGCGGCACGCCACCGAGCACTGGCTCGACGACGAACGCCGCGGACAGCTGCTGCGGTGGCTGCGCTACCGCGTCGCCCACGGTCGTTCCCCCGTCCCGGGGTAGCCTGCGCGGAGACCACCGATGCCGGTGAGCCGCACACGCGAATTCCCGGCGGTCCAATGCGAGCGAAGCGAGCCGGAGGCCCCGCTAAAGAGGGCCTCCTGACCGCCGGGATTCGTCCGCAATGCCGTCCTGGGAGGCCCCGAACTACGGGCGTTCCGAAGCGCGGGGTGGTCGCACTTCGGCGTCTTCGAGAGCGCCGGTTGCGACGAATCCCGCCGGGTAGCAAGCCCTCTCGAGCGGGGCTTGCGGCTCGCTTCGCTCGCATCGACCCGGCGGGAATTTGCGCGGCGTGAAGCCGGTGCGCCTCGGGCGCGCGGGGGGCCTCGCAGCGGCTGGGCTCAGTCCCCTCCGTGCATCGGGTGGCGGGTGCTGTACTGGTCGTTCAGCACCACGACCTGCTTCGCGAGCTTCTGCGCGACGTTCACCACCACGGGGGCGCGCAGGTTGATCGTGATCTCGCTCGGGTTACGCGGGACGGTGAGGATCCCGAAGACGCGGGCGTCCTCAAAGTTCGAGAGGCCGAGCTGCTGGGCGTCGGCGTCGGAGATCTCGGGGGCGTACTCGGGGTGGACGCCCCAGGGGTCGGTGACGACGAAGGCGTGGAACGGGCGCTCCACCGCCTGCAGCCAGAAGACCGAGCCGGCCGCCGCGCCACCCTCGCGGGTGTGCTCGATCAGCGCGTACCGGGTGGTGTCGGCGAAGCCGGCGAGCGGCTCCGCCATGGTGATGACCGACTCCGGCCGGACCTCGATCGCCCCCAGCGCCTGCGAGGGCACGGAGATCGGGGACTGGCTGGTGGTGGCGGCCGTCGTCATCGCGTGCTCTCCCTGGGGTTCGGCGCCAACCGTCAGCCCTGCAGGAGCTGCAGGATGCTCTGCGGCGCCTGGTTGGCCTGCGCGAGCATGGCCGTCCCGGACTGCTGCAGGATCTGGTTGCGCGTGTAGTCGATCATCTCCGAGGCCATGTCGGCGTCGCGGATGCGCGACTCGGCGGCCTGGAGGTTCTCGGAGGTCAGCTCGAGCCGGCTGATCGTCTGCTCGAGGCGGTTCTGGATCGCGCCCATGCTCGCCCGCTGGCTGTTGACGCTGCGGATGGCGGCGTCGATCGAGGCGATGGCGGCGGTGGCGGAGGCCGCGGTCGAGACCGCGAGGCCCGAGATCCCGAGGTCCGACGCCGTCATGGTGGCGACGGTGAACGCGATCACCTGCGAGCCGTTGGCGCCCACCTGGAGGGTGATCGCCGAGGCCGCGGTGGCGACCGACCCGGACAGGATCTTCACGCCGTTGAACTCGGTGTCCGAGGCGACGCGCGCCATCTCGGCGACGATCGACTGGACCTCCTGGTCTAGGTTGCCGCGCTGGAGGTCGGTGAGCGTGCCGTTGGCCGCCTGCACCGCCAGGTCGCGGACGCGCTGGAGCATGTCGTTGACGCCGGAGAGGGCGCCGTCGGCGACCTGCACGAGGGAGACGCCGTCGAGGGCGTTGCGCGAGGCGACCTTCATGCCGCGGATCTGCGTCCGCATCTCCTCGCTGACGGCCAGGCCGGCGGCGTCGTCGGCCGCACGGTTGATGCGCAGACCCGAGGACAGCCGCTCCATGGTGCTGCTGAGCTTGTCGTTCGTGGCCTGGAGCTGCCGATGGGCGTTCTGCGCCTCGACGTTGTTGTAGATCCGCAGACCCATTGTCAGAAGTCCTTTCTCGCCTGTCGGTCCGCCGGTCCGGCGGGTTCGGGCCTCTGCCCGGAGGTGACGTGCGACGGGACTTCCGTGTCCTTCGTCATGGGATGGGGGGTGAGGTGGTGCCGTCCGACCGTCCCGGTCGGTGTGACACCGGTGCGCCCCCCTGGGACGGGGAACGCATCAGGCTCATCGGAACGGGGCGGCGGGACTTGAGGAACGCGTCCCGCGTTCCCTGTCAGCGCAGGAAATCGACGAGCGTGGGCTGGATGACCCGGGCGCCGGTGGCGAGGGCGGCCTTGTAGACCGACTCGCGCATCGTGAGGTTGGTGATCGCCTCGGCCATGTCCACGTCCTCGATCTTGGAGCGCTGGTCGCCCATGGCGATGGACTGCGCCTGGAAGCGGCTCTGCGTGAGCTCCAGGCGGTTGATCTTCGCGGCGCCCTCGCCGCGGAGGGCGCTGATGTTGTCCTGGTGGACGTCCAGGCGGTCGAGGGCGGCGGAGATGCCCGCGGTGTCGTTCGTCTGGAGCGCGGTCGAGAGGTCCTGGAGGGTCTGGAAGATGTCGGGCGCGCCGGCCGGCGGCGCCTGGAGCCGGTCGGCGGTGATGTTCACCGAGATCACCGAGCCCGGCGACACCTCGCGGTTCACCTGGCCGGTGTTGATCGGCGCGGCGGCCGCGGCGGTCACCGGGTCGAACGGCTGCGTACCGGTGGCGGTGCCGCCGAAGATGAAGCGGCCGCCGAGGCTGCTGTTGCCCACCTCCACGAACTGGCCCCGCAGCCCGGCGACCTCCGAGGCGATCAGCTGGCGCGAGGCGTCCGACAGTGTGCCGTTGCCGCCCTGCACCGCCAGCTCGCGTGCCCGCTGCACGATCTCGAGGGCCTGGCCGAGGGCGCTGTCGGTGGTGTCGAGCCACGTCATCGAGTCGTCGATGTTGCGGGCCCACGTGTCCGTGGCGCTCATGTCGCGTCGCAGGCCGAGGCCGATCGAGACCCCGACGGGGTCGTCCGACGGCGTGAGGATCCGCTTGCCGGTGGAGACCTGGCGCTGCGAGTCCGCGAGGCTGCGGTAGTTGCCCTGCAGGTCGCTCAGGAAGTTCCTGACGGCCTGCTCCGTGGCCATGCGTCCGATCATCGGGTTCCCGTCCTGACTATCGGCCGACGACGCCCATGCCGGTGATGATCGTCTCGAGCATCTGGTCGAGGGTGGTGATCATCCGCGCGGCGGCGTTGTACGACTTCTGGAAGCGGACCATGTCCGTCATCTCCTCGTCCATGTTCACGCCGCTCACGCCGTCGCGGCGCGCCTGAGCGGCGTCGAGGACGCCGGACTGGACCTGGTGGAGGCGCGACGCCTGGTCGGCGTCGACGCCGATCTTCGCGACGAACTGGCCGTAGAAGCCGTCCAGCGTCGTCGTGGCGGTCCCGATCGTCTGGACCACGTACTGCAGCTGGGCCATCCCGATCGCCGCGTCGGAGCCTCCCGGGAGGCCCCCGGCGGTGGAGCTGGCCGCGATCTTGTCGGTGGAGGCGGCGACCGCGCCGTCCAGCGCGATGGTGGCGGCCGTGGTCCCCTGGAAGAACGCGTTGCCCGTGGTGCCGTCCAGGCCGTACCCGGCGGCGTGGCGCGCGTTGACCGACGCGACGAGCGCGGCGGCCATCGTGTCGAGCTGGGCCGTGTATCCGTTGGGCCCGCCGATGACGGTGTCGCGCAGGTCCACCAGGCCACGGAGCCTGCCGCTGGTGACGGTGGTGGCGTTGCCGCCGACCGTCGCGGCGCCGCCGGCGCCGATCGCCAGGGCGTTGACCGTGTCGGTGGAGGGGTCGACGAGGATCTGGTTGCCGATCGTCACCGTGACCTTGCCATTCGGCCCGGTCGCGGAAACCCCCATGTTCGTGAGGGTCGCCAGCTCGTCGAGGAGCAGGTCGCGCTGGTCGCGCAGGTCGTTCGGCTCCTGGCCGACGGCCACCACCATCCCGATCTGCTGGTTCAGGTTGTTCAGCTGCCCGGCGATCTCGTTGACCCGCTGGACGCCGAGGCCCAGCCGGGTGTCGGCGTCGGTCTGGGCCTGGGTCAGCTGGCGGCTCATGTCGTTGAAGCCGGCGGCCAACGTCTGGCCGGCGCTGCGGACCGCCTCGCGGGCCGCCGCCGAGTCGGGCTGGAGCGACAGCGCGTGCCACGCGCTCCAGTACTTGGACATCAGCGCCGTGATGCCGGTGTCGCCCGGCTCGTCGATGACGGTGTCGAGCGTCTGCATCGCGTCCGCCCGGGCCTCCCACTGCCCGACGTCCGATGACGTGGACCGGTAGTTGAGGTCGACGAACTGGTCGCGGAGCCGCAGGTGGGCGGTGGCGACGACGCCGGTGCCGACCTGCCCCGGGGCCACGGCGTTGTTGAGCGCCGGGTGGGTGTAGGGGATCTGGGCGGCGGTCTCGACGCGCTGGCGGGTGTAGCCGGGCGTCGTGGCGTTGGTCAGGTTGTGCGAGACGGTGTTGAGGGCCCGCTGGTTGGTGACGACGCCCGAGAGGGCGACGTTCAGGCCGAAGAAGGTGGAGCCCATGGTGTCCCCTATGCCGCGGTGTTGAGGAGGACGGGGGCGACGGGCGGGGCGGCGACGCGGCCGCCGGCGGCGGTGTACGCGTTCGGCGCGGTGCGCGGGTCGGGCTGGGCGAGGCTCCTGACCGACAGGTCCACCATCTCGAGCTCGCGGTGGACGAGCTGGGCGTTGATCGCGTTGGCCAGCTCCAGGTCGCGGATGCTCCGCTCGATGCGGTCGATCCGCGGCGCGAGGGCGGCGAGCTCGTCGGGGGCCAGGGCCCCCTGGAGCGACGACCAGCGGGTCGCGGCCAGGCCGCGCTCGTCGGCGAGCGCCTGGGCGGCGGCGGTGCGGGCCTTCTCGATGGCGGCGAGGCGGCGGACCTCGATCTCGATTTCGGCGGCGAGGGCGTCGACCGTCTCGTGGTCGGCGGCGACGATCGCGGGCCGCTGGCGGGTGACGAGCTCGAGGAGCCGGGCCTGCGAGGCGTGCGCCTCGTCGAGGTGACCGGCCAGATCGGCGACGGCGGCGGCGATCATCGCGCCCGGCTCCGCATGCCCAGGCTGCCGTTGGCGGGAGCGGCGGCGGGCGGCCGGGGATCCGTCCCCGTCCCGCCCGCCTGCGCCGCCAGCTGCGCGCGGATGCGCGCCTTGACGTCCTCGTCGTGGTCGATGCCGTCCAGCCGGCCGGCGTCCGGGCCGCCGTACTGGAGGCGCCCCTCCCGGATCCAGCCGACGATGAGCCCCTCCTCCACGCCCGTGTCGGACGCGGTCTGCAGGATGGACGCGCCGTGGTTGTCGGCGAGGTAGTCCTTGACCGCCTGGAAGCGCTGCTCGCGCAGGTCCTGGCAGTCGACGCACAGGCCACGCGGCAGGAAGCCGAACAGGCGGCCGCACTCGCGGCAGGCCTCGACGTTGCTCATCGCACACCTCCGAGCTGCGTCTCGAGGACGTCGGCCAGGCCGATGCCGCCGGAGCGGGCGAGCTCGTCGCCGAGCTTCTCGGTCATGAGGCCGGTGTAGATGGCGTTGGAGCCCTCGGGCTGGGTGCCCTTCATCATCTCGCCGACGAGCATGCTCATGAAGACGCCCTCGAACTGCTCGGCGGCCTCCCTGACCTTCGGGTCCACCGTGGCGGCGGCCGCGGGGGCCGCGCCGGCGAGGGGGGCGGTGCTCAGGCCCTGGATCGGCTGGCTCATCGGCGCAGCCCGTTCGCCATGCCCATCATCTCGTCGCTCGCCGAGACCACCTTGCTGGAGGCCTCGAACGCGCGCTGCGTGACGATGAGGGAGATCATCTCCTGGCCGACGTTCACGTTGGATCCCTCCAGGACGCCCTGGGAGAGCTGGCCGCGGGTGCCGGTGCCGGGGGCGCCGACGTCGGCGGCCCCCGAGTTGGCGCTGGCGGTGAAGACGCTGTCGCCGGCGGCCTGGAGCCCCGAGGGGTTCGCGAAGCTCGCCGTCTGGAGCTGGCCGATCCTGGTGACCGCGCCGTTGATCGTGGCGCTCACCGTGCCGTTGGGGGCGATGGTGACGTCGCTCGCGGCGGCGGGGACCGTGATGCGCGGCTGCAGCAGGTCGCCGCCGGGGGTGCCGAGGCGCCCGCCCGCGTCGACCTGGAGGTTGCCGGCGCGGGTGTAGGCGAGCGAGCCGTCCGGGCGCGTCACCTGGAAGAAACCCTCGCCCTGGATCGCGACGTCCAGCGCGCGCCCCGTGTTCTGGAGGGCGCCCTGCTCGTGCTCCTTGCCCAGGGCGCCGGGCGCCGCGCCGAGACCCACCTGGCCGTCCTTGCCGGTGGGCAGGCGGAAGGGCTGGTAGGCGAGATCGACCATGTCCATCCGGTCGCGCTTGAAGCCCGTGGTCGTGGCGTTCGCCAGGTTGTTGGCGACCACGTCCATGCTCGTCTGCTGGGCCATCATGCCCGTGGCAGCCGAGTAGAGCGCATCCATCATCTGCCCTCGTGCCTCCGTGTCGTCGTGCAGACGGCGGGGCCGGGCGGAGCGTCGTGGGCGAGCGGGTGGTGCGGGGTGGAGGCCGTCGATCCGTCGGGCCTCCGGAGCTTCCGCCACATCGGGGCGGTCCGGCTCTGGGGTTGCTCGCTGTCAGGCGTCTCCGCTACGCGACCGCACCGACCTTCTGGATGGAGGCCTGGAGGGCCTCGTCGTGCGATTGGACGGACTTCTGGTTGGACTCGAACGCGCGCATGACGCGGATCAGGTCCACCATCTCGGAGACCACGTTGACCGTGCTGCTCTCGAGGTGGTTCTGGCGCACCGACGCCGTCGACGTCCCGGTCGCCGTGCCGGTGTAGAGGCTTCCACCCTCCGTGGTGATCGAGGCCGGGTCGAGGTCGGTGAGCAGAACCTTGCCCTTGACCTGCCCGCCCTGCGAGATCGTTCCGTCGGCGGCGATCTTCACCTCGCCGCGGTCCAGCGTGATCGGCCCGGCCACCCCGAGGACGGGGTTCCCCTCCTTGGTCACCAGGCGCCCGTTGTCGTCGAGGCCGAACGACCCGTCCCGGGTGTATCGGCGCCCGTTGGGCGTGTCGATCGTGAAGTGGCCCGCGCCCACGAGGGCGAGGTCCAGGTTGTTGCCGGTGAAGCGCAGGGCCCCCTGGGTGTCGATCCGGTCGATGCCGTCGACCTCCGCGCCCATCTCCATCGTCCCGATGGCTGGTGCGCCGGCCTGGCCCATGTTGTGCAGCAGCATGGAGCTGAACGGGTGCGCCGTGCTCTCGCTGCGCTTGAAGCCGGTGGTCGTCGCGTTCGCCAGGTTGTTGGCGATGACGTCCTGTCGCGCGCTCTCGGCGAGCAGTCCGCTCGCCGCGATGTAGATCCCTCTGAGCAAACCCCGGCCTTCCGTGGTGAATCCGTTCCCTGCGTTCATCGGCAGGCCCGTGACGCCACTTGACCTGCGGGACCGGGCCCGAGGCTCACGTGACGCCTCGCGCGCGACGACAAGGAGGGGGATGTCGAGCAACGTCACCGCCGCCGTGCCCGCGCCCGTCCCCGCCGCCGCGGCCGCGGTCGGGGCGCCGGCCGCCGCGGCGCCCGCGGCTCCGTCGATCGCGGTCGCGCCCTCGCAGGTCCTGGGGGTCACGCAGGGGCAGGTGCTGGCGGCGCGGGTGATCGCGGCGGGCGCCGGGCAGGTGGAGCTGGCCCTCGCAGGCGGCGTGCTGACGGCGGCGAGCGACCTGCCGATGGAGCCGGGCGCCACGGTCCGCCTGCAGGTGGCCCAGACGGGTGCCGACCGGGTGACCCTGCGGGTGATGCCGGAGGGCGCGCCGGGCGCCGCGGGCCTGCCCGGCCCGCCGGTGCCGGCGTCGCCGGCGACCGCGTTGGCGCAGGCCGGGGTGCCCCCGGGTGCCGCCGGCTCGCTCCTGGCGGCCCTGGCCGACGCCGGGGTGGAGGTGCCGCCCGGCGCCCCCGCCGCCGCGCTCGCGGCCCGCGCCGCGGCGGCGGGGGTGTCGACCCCCGCCCAGGCCGCGGCCTTCGCCCGCCTCGAGGCCGCGGGCCTCCCGGCGACCCCGGCGTCCGTCGCCGGCCTCGCCCAGCTCCTGGAGGGCGCCCCCCTCGGCCGGACCCTCACCGCCCTCGCCGACGCCCTCGCCGCCCGGACCGGGACCCCCTCCCAGGGAACCCTCCCGGGCACCGGCCCCGCCACCGGCCAGGCCACCGGCCAGATGAACGTCATGTTCAGCACTGAACGCCCGGCGGCCGCGATCCCGGGCGTCCAGCCCGATCCGGGGATGTCGCTCCTTCGATCGCCGACCCCGCGATCATTCGATCAACCCCCCGGAACCGTCCCCGGCGCGAACGCCCAGGCCGGGTTGACGGCGGCGGAGGCCGATGGCCCCGAGACGTCACTCAGGGCGCTGGCGACGGCGCTGGCGACCCTGACCGGGGACGTGGGGGCCGACGCGACCCAGGGATCCGCGCAGGCGCTCCGGCGGGCGCTCGCGGGCCTCGGGGTGAACCTGGAGCATCGGCTCCGCTCGGGGGAGATCCCGGAGCGGGCGCCGCTGCGGGCGCTGCTGCAGGCGCTGGCCGACCATCCCGGTGTGGATGTCGCCGTCGCGCGCGCCGCGGCCGGGGCGGCCGACGGGATCGCCGCCCAGGCCCTGGCGGGGGCGAGCCTGCCGCTGCCCGCCGCCGCGCAGGGCGCCGCGGCCCAGGCGGCGGACCCGTCGGCGCAGAACGGCGCGTACCTCCAGCTCCCCCTCCCCGGAGGTGGCACCGCCGAGGTCCGCATCCACCCCGACGGCGGAGGCGACGGCCGCGACGGCGGCGACCGGCCCCGGAAGGTCGCGTTCCTGCTCCACCTCTCCGCCCTCGGCCCCGTGATGATCGAGGCGACCGCCGGCCCGGCCGGAGTCGATGCGACGGTCCGCACCACGGGGGAGCCCGCCCGGGCGTTCCTGGGCGAGCGGTCCGGGGAGCTCGCCGAGTCGCTGCGGCGCGCGTCGCGGTCGGCCAGCGTCAGCGTCGAGCGGATGGGCGGGCCGCCACCCGAGCGCCTGCTCGAGCCGCCCCCGTCCTCCGGCCTGGACATCTCCGCGTGAGCGGCGCGGACCTCCCCGCCCCCCGCGAGCGCCCGGAGCGTCGCCCCCGCGCCGTCGCCCTCCGCTACCGGCGCGACGAGGGGGGCGCCCCGCGCGTCACGGCGTCCGGCGCCGGCCCCGTCGCCGAGCGGATCGTCGAGATGGCCCGCGCGCACGACCTGCCGCTGCGCGAGGACCCCGACCTGGTCGAGGCGCTCGCCGTGCTCGACCTGGGCGCGATGATCCCCGCCGAGCTGTACGACGTGATCGCCGAGGTCCTGGCCTGGGCGTACCGCGCCAACTCCGCCTTCGCGACGACCACCCGGGGGCTCCCGGACTAGCCGCGCGGGCCGGGACCGGCGACGATCCCGGCGATGGCGGGCATCGACCTCTTCTGGCTCCCGCTCGGCGCAGGCGGCCGGAGCGTGCGCCTCAACGGCGTCGCCTTCGAGGCGGTCGCCGCGCAGGCGCAGCGCCGCCCCCGCCGCGACCTGTACCACTCGGCGCTCGAGGTGGTCGCACCGGAGGGGCGGTTCGTGGTGGAGCAGGCGCCCGCCTGGGCGGGGCCGCCGGAGCGCGGCGTCGTGGCCGAGGGCGCCGTCGGCCTGCGCGCGCTGGGCCGCCTGCGCCTGTTCCGCTACGAGGTGCGACGGTGGCGCGACGGGGTCATCCCCGACGTCGCCGAGGCCGTCGCGAGCCCGGTGCGCCTGGGGGACGACCCGGCGCAGGCCGGCGCGCTCCTGGCGCTCGCCCCGCAGGTCCCCACCCCCGTGTGGGGCCGCGACTCCCTGGGCGCCGGCGAGATGTGGAACTCCAACTCCACCATCTCCTGGCTGCTCACCCGGGCGGGGGTCGACGCCGCCGCCGTCCCGCTGCCGCCCGGCGGGCGGGCACCCGGCTGGGACGCGGGGATCGCCGTGGCCGCCCGCGCTACCGTTGCCCCATGGCGACCGCCGTGACGAAGAGTGATCTGCTGCGTCATCCCGGTGAGGTCGCCAGGGGCCTGTGGGCCTGGCAGCGGGGGGACGGCGACGACGCCGTCCTGAAGACCCTCGAGGCGTCGTGCGGGACCCTCCACGACAAGGTCCCGGTGTTCTGGATCTGGTCGGGCCGCACGCCCCTCGGCGACCCCGCCTGGCTGCTGCCGCTCACCACCGGTCATGCGCGCGCGTTCGCCCCCCGCCACGCCGCGCGCCTCCTGGTCGCCGCGATCAACACCGCTGTCGACCCCCTCGACGCCGACCCCGGGGCCATCGCCCTGCGCGACTGGCGCGGACACGTCGCACTCGTGCTCCCGTGGCTGGTCGAGGACGTCGCCGCCGACGCCCTGGCGGAGGTGCCCGCCCTGCTCGCCGAGCTCCCCGGCGACGTGCCGGTCGACGGTCCCCCGGTGCCCCTCGCCCCCGGCGACGCCACCGGCGCCACCGGCCTGGCGCGCATGGCCCGCGAGCTGCACCGGCACCCGATCGACGTGGCCCTCGCGCTCGCCGCCCAGGGCCTGCCGTTCGACGAGGACACGCACGAGCCGGATCTTGTACCGCTCCTGCGCGCCCAGGGCCTCGGCACCGCCCCGCCCCCGACGCCCGAGGCCGCGCCGAGCCTGCGGATCGAGGACGACCCCTGCCCGCGCCGCCGGCACGCCCGCGTCGTGCTCCAGCGGATGCTCCGGATGGGGAAGGTCGGTCCCGGCTACCACACCGAGTTCGACCACTTCGCGCGCGGCGCGGCCGCCCACGACCGCCGCCAGGCGCTGGCGGTGGGCGAGGCGCTCATCCGCGCCGGGATGCTCATCGAGAAGCCCAGCGTCGGCCAGCGGCACATCTCGCTGAACGTCCGTGCGCTGCCGCAGATCCACGCCCTGATCGAGCGCGGCGAGACCAGCGACCCGCAGCTGGTCGAGATGTGGACCGCCCCGGCCCCGGGCGCGTCGCGGCGCCCGCGCGCCGGCGCCGACCCTTGAGGTCCGGCGGGGAAGTCGGCCGTATTTCCCCGCCAGCCTTTACGGCGCGGTGGCGGCCGGCGCGGTCGAGGTCGGCGCGGTGACGCTGCCCTCCGGAACGGTGACGGTCACCACCGGCACCGTCCGCGACTCGGTCACGGCCGCCCCCGGCGGGGAGTCGCCCCGGGCGGCGTAGCCGATCACGATCCCGCCCACCAGGGCGATCGCCACCATCACCAGCGCGAGCGCCAGCCGGATCTTGCGCTTGGGGGGCCGGCGCGGATTGCGCGGGCGCGGCGCGCCCGGGTTGCTGGTGCTCACAGCCGCGCGTCCGACGCCTGGCGGGCGTACGTGGCGAACGCGCCGTCGAGGGCCGCCGACGGCTCCCACGCGTCCGGCTCGCGCGGCGCGACCCGCGCCGCCAGGTCGAGATACCACCCCGAGGCGCCGTCGTAGACCTCCACCAGCCGGGCGGTCGTGAACGTGAGCCCCACCCGGCGCCGCAGCTCGTCGTGCACCGCCTCCACGATCCGGCGGCGCGCGCGGGCCACGGCCGCGGGCGCCGGCTCCGCGAGCCGCGCCAGGCCGTCCTCCCACTGGAAGCGGGCGGCGGCGACCGCCGCGTCGCGCGGCCGGGGGCTCACCCGCCCACCCGCGTGACGCAGCACACGTCGGGCCAGCGCAGGTCGGCGCGCGCCGCGATCCAGTCGCCCACCGGGGAGCCGCCCTCGTCCATCGCGAACGCCAGGTGCGCGTGGAGGCACTTCACGTGCGCCGGATCCCCCAGGCCGGCGACCCGGTGGCCGTCGTGCAGCGCCCCGTGGCGGGCGTGCGCCTCGGCGAGGGGGCCCGCCATCTCCGGGTCGTCCTCCAGCATCCGCACGCCGCCCTGCGCCTCCAGGCGGCTGACCGCCTCCACCAGCGCCCGGCACGTCAGCCAGTCCCGGGTCGGGAAGGGCCGTCCACGCAGGTCGCGCGGGGGGTTGCGCACCACGGCCGGGCCGCCGTGCGGGCAGCGCACCGCCACGCGGAAGTCGGTGAACGGGGTGCGTCCGAGCAGCGCCGCGACGGCGGCACGGTCAGAAGAGCCCGGTGAGCCACCCGAGGCCGCCGCCGTCATCCTTCGGCTCCGGGGGCGGCGGGGGGTCGAGGTCGCCGCGCACCACGAACGCCCGCTCGCCCGGCTCGACCAGCCCCAGCTCGCGGGCGCGGGCCTCCAGCACGGCCGGCTGGCCGAGGTCGGCGATCTGGGTGCGCAGCGCGTCGCGGGTCTGCTCCAGCTCGTGCAGCCGCGCCTGCTCCTGCCGCAGCGTCGACCGCTGCTCCAGGTAGCCCCTCACCGGCCCGATGTAGCCGAGCAGGAGCGCCGTCAGCACTCCCGCCACGATGATTCGCCTGACTCGGATCGCAGCGGCCCCGGGAGGTCGGATCGGGCCCACGGGCCCCGGTCACCTCGGGATTGGCCCCCGCCCACCGCGTTCCTGCCACCCGCGTGGTCACTTGCTGAAGGCCGACCGTCCCGGGTAGGTCGAGGCGGGGCCGAGCCCCCCCTCGATCCGGGTGAGCTGGGTGTGCTTGGCCACCCGCGCGCTCCGCGACCGCGCCCCCGGCTTGTTCTGGCCCGCCCCCGTCGCGACGGCCAGGTCGGCGATGAACGTGTCCTCCGTCTCGCCGGAGCGGTGGGAGACCATCGAGGCATAGCCCGAGCGGCTCGCCAGGTCCATCGCCGCGAGCGTCTCGGAGAGCGTGCCGATCTGGTTGACCTTGATCAGGATCGCGTTGCCGGCGCCCAGCTCGATGCCCTTCGCCAGGCGCTGGCTGTTGGTGACGAACAGGTCGTCGCCCACCAGCTGCACCCGGTCGCCCAGCGCCTGCGTGAGGGCCACCCAGCCGTCCCAGTCCTCCTCGGCCATGCCGTCCTCGATGGAGACGATGGGGTAGCGCCCGCACAGATCCTCCCAGTACCCCACCATCTCGGCGGGGGTCAGGGTGCGGCCCTCCCCCTCCAGGTGGTACGCGCCGTCCCGGTACAGCTCGGTGGTGGCGGGGTCGAGGGCCAGCGCGATCTGCTCGCCCGGCGTGTACCCCGCCGCGGTGATCGCCTCCATGATCACGTCGAGCGCGTCCTGGTTGCTCGCCAGATCCGGCGCGAAGCCGCCCTCGTCGCCGACGCCGGTGCCCAGGCCCCGGCCGCGCAGCACCGTCTTGAGCGACGCGTACACCTCGGCGCCCATCCGCAGCGCGTCGGCGAAGGTGCGCGCGCCGACCGGCGCGACCATGAACTCCTGGAGGTCCACCGAGTTGTCGGCGTGCGCGCCCCCGTTGAGGATGTTCATCATCGGCACGGGCAGGCGGTGCGCCCGCGCGCCGCCGAGGTAGCGGTAGAGCGGCAGGCCGGCCTCCGCGGCGGCGGCCTGCGCGACGGCCAGCGAGCAGCCGAGGATGGCGTTCGCGCCCAGGCGCTCCTTGTTGGGGGTGCCGTCGAACTCGATCATCGTCCGGTCGATCACGGCCTGCTGGGACGCGTCGCGCCCCACCAGCACGCCCGCAAGCTCGTCCTCGACGTTGGCGACCGCCTTCATCACGCCCTTGCCGGCGTACACCGACGGGTCGCCGTCGCGCAGCTCCAGCGCCTCGAACGCCCCGGTGCTCGCCCCCGACGGCACCGCGGCCCGCCCCACCGCGCCCGACACGAGGCCCACCTCGACCTCGACGGTCGGCTGCCCCCGCGAGTCGAGGATCTGGCGGGCGTGGACGCGGGCGATCTGGGACATCGGCTCTCCGGCGTTCGGGTTCGGGCTCGACGGCCGAGTCTACCGGCCGTCGGTGATCGCTCGGGGGTCGCGCGGCGTCCCCGGCGCGACGGCGTGAGAGGGTGGGCGCATGCCCCCCGTCGAGGTCGTCTACCGGCGTATCGCATCGCCCGCCGGACCGCTCCTCGCCGCCGCGAGCAGCCGCGGCCTGATGATGCTGGCGTACCGCGACGACGACGAGGAGGCGCCGGAGGACGGGGACCCCGCCGCCCTCGAGCCGGCGCGCCGCCAGCTCGAGGAGTACTTCGCCGGCACCCGCCGCGAGTTCGACATGCCCGTCGACTGGACCCTGGTGCGCGGCTTCGCGCGCTCGGTGCTGGAGGCGACCTCCCGCATCCCCTACGGCGAGACCCGCACGTACGCCCAGATCGCCGCCGAGGCGGGCAGCCCGCGGGCCTTCCGCGCCGTCGGCAACGCCCTCGGCAGCAACCCGATCGCCATCGTCATCCCCTGTCACCGGGTGACCGCCAGCGGCGGCCGCATCGGCGGATACGGCGGCGGGCTGGGCCGCAAGCGGCTGCTGCTGGACCTGGAGCGCGGCGCCCAGATCATGTGACGCGGCCCGCCGGCCGGGGTTGCAGCGGCGTCACACACGTGACCCGAGGGCGCTGACAGGGTAGGTCCCGTCATCGCCCCACTGCCCAGGGAGGCCGGATGAGACGTCAGTCACGCACACGCGCGATGGGACTCGGCGCGGTCGCGGTCGCCGCCGCGGTCGCCGGGGCCGGCGCCGGCGCCGCGGGCGCCGCGCCGAAGGCGCCGGCGAAGACGGTGCCGCTCCAGCTGCTGTCGTTCAACGACTACCACGGCCACCTGCAACCGCCGACGGGCGGCGACGGCAACCTGCTCACGGCCGCCGGCGCCACCATCCAGGCGGGCGGCGTGGAGTACCTCACCACCCACCTGGAGCAGCTCCGCCAGGGGCACCCCGACACCCTCACCGTCGCCGCGGGCGACCTGATCGGCGGCTCGCCGTTCCTCTCCGAGCTGTTCAAGGACCAGCCGAGCGTCGAGACGCTCGACACGCTCCGCCTGGACGGC